>Ga0209495_1001254_pt1 | contig 17970 bp, 13 predicted proteins | sample EN1Hudsemesocosm_FD_184629 | JGI IMG/M metagenome (GOLD analysis project Ga0209495, IMG submission 184629) | Methane-oxidizing microbial communities from mesocosms in the Hudson Canyon - EN1E Hudson Canyon (SPAdes) (version 2) | ecosystem: Environmental > Aquatic > Marine > Cold seeps | place... | reverse complement strand
GAACTGATGAATGAAAATAATCATTATGATTGGGATGAGGTTTTCCAAAATGCGGCCACCCTCTCTCTGGTTATACTTTTTATGACATTGGGACTCAGCTGGTAATGTCAACTTATTAAGGACCACGGAAGGTATCTCCGCCCCTGTCTCTCTCAGCTAGGCTTATTACACTCTCCCTAGTAGGATAGGACAGAACGAGAAGCTATATCAAACAATTCAGTATTAACTATTCAACTACGTTGCTATAATCAAGGCAAATTTAACATCTATCGACTTTCCTTTTCCTTATATTGCACACAAGTATATGATCAAACTAATCCATATTGTTTTTATTTTCTCATCCTTTATTAGTTTTACTGGACGTATAGCTCTCTCGGTTTTTAAGCCGTCTCTATTACAAAACAAGCTCATCAAAATTGCGCCCCATGTTATTGATACCCTATTACTTTTAAGCGGTATCACTTTAGTCGTACAGGGAAACTGGCTAGCAGGTGAGTTTGGCTGGATTCTATCCAAATTTATATTATTAGTCGCCTATATTGGTTTCGGCGTTATGGCTATGCGTTGTAGCGGCATAAAACGCTGGATTGCATTTGTTGCAGCTGTCGCCTGTTTTATTTCGATCTTTATTATTGCAATCACTAAGCAAGGCTTTATCTAGGCCTTTACTTGATTTAGCTCGGACTTCTGCCCCCTCCCCAAAAAAAGGTAAAAACAACGCGACTACACTGCGTATATTTTTCTGTGGGTATAGAAGTGTTGATTTATCAAGCTGCTGCAACAGGACGTTGCGGCAGAGCTTTTACAGAGAGGGATATGTACTCCTTCAATATCTGCATTCACCACAGCCATCTGACTTACCTATTTACACGTCCTAAAAGCAATACCCTAAGCTTTCGCTGAGTAGCGAATCAGGCTAAATTCAGCCGCCAATCGTTAAGCAACAACTTTATTTAAAATCGCGCCGAGGGCGGACGCTCCTACAACGAGAAGCATATAAAATCAAAGACTTAATAATTTGTTATTCAAGAGTCACAAAATAATAACAAAACGACAGGCAAAAAAAAACCTCACTAGGTGAGGTTTTTTTTGTATAAACAGTAAAACTGCTTATTACTGAGGCTGAACTTGTGCAGCTTGTAGACCTTTTGGTCCGTTTTCAACTTCATAAACTACAGTTTGGCCTTCAGCTAAAGTTTTGAAACCTTCACCAACGATTGCTCTAAAGTGAACAAATACGTCTTCTCCACCTTCGTTAGGAGAGATAAAACCAAAACCTTTAGATTCGTTAAACCATTTTACAGTACCAGTTGCCATTTTTTGAAATCCTCAAAATATAATAAAAAAATAAATCGCGTGCTGATGACATTATAAGGATTCATAGATGAGCCAATTACAGGTGTTCTTAGAAAACCAGCTTAGAGCCAACGCAGGCCTGATTACTATATCGCAATAGCCATTAAATTGCGCGCTTTTTTTCAACTTATATCCCTTACAAACAGAATTAGCCGCAACAAAAAAATAAAACCACAAAAAATCAATGACTTAAAAATACTGCTAATTTAAATATTTTTTATAAATCAACACGCAATCGGCCAACTTCCGCCTCTAGGTTCCGTAACACATCCTTTCCACTACGATACTCAGTCACCTCCACATCCCATTCCGTTGAAGTCAAAACACGCCACTGCCTTAGCAAGGCTTTTAACCTCACCTTCCCACTGACAGTAAAATGCCAGTTATTTAATATTCTATTAAATTCTGGCAACTCAGTTGCAGTAATTGATAATCGTAATTGTTGCAGTTTTGCAAATATTGCATCAATCTCAAGCTCATGCTTAGCAAGCCATTCAATAACTTGTTTAGGCTGAATATTATCAATTGAGGAATCTTCATTATCTGACACCACTTTAATACAATGAATAAGCTCGCTACTACTGAATTTAACCGCTATTTCATAAAAAGCAGATGCTTCCATATCATGGAGACAATCAGCCCTGTATTCAACACAGGGCCCGGCACTCGTTGTTATTTCACAGCTTTCAGGCCAGTTCCTCCCTATAAGCTGAGGATAAAAGACTTTTCCAGAATCCACATCGGCAACTTTGGAGGCAACGAACAAGCCACCAACCGCTGTATTTTTGTGCCCAGCGATACCCACATTAATTAATATAGGTAAAGTCGATTCAGAAAATAACGCCAAAGTATAAGCAACTCCAGCAGCCATTGCCACCTTTCCAATACCCGTCACTGTTAAAATAATTTTATCGTTTTGATATATTGAAAAGGGATGCCGGTTATTTTCTTTTTTCAACTTATACTGATTAATTATTGTTTTCGCTTCACATTCTAACGCGGTAAAAACAAACATATTAATCGAACTTTGGTTTTTCATAAACTTCTCTATATAAACGACCCTGCATTCAACATCTCAACCCTATTGGCTTAGATAAACAAATCGATTATCTGTTGATAATATTCAGCTTGCTCGGTCTTTCCTCGCTTTACTGCACCCTGCTGAAATATTTTAGCTTTCTTCAACAACATCGCTATTGCCTGCTGTTTATTTTCAGCACTTAATTTATTTTCTTTAATAATTTTTTGCAATGCCGTAATTCGATACTGATCCATTCCCCAGTATTTCCGGGATAATTGATCCTCATGCCCTCCATATTTTAATATTTGAGGCTCTGCTATATATAGTACGGGATACTTCGCTGTTATCCGTAACCACAAATCATAATCTTCACAGGCGGGTAACTGTGTATCAAAAACACCAACATCTTCAAAAATTGAACGATGAATCACTATTGATGAGGGTGACATTGCACATAAAGGCAAGCATTGCGGAAAAATCCAGCCTCCCGTTTTCTGATGCTTCTTCATCTGATTCACCCTAACGCCATTTCGAATCCAGACTTCTTCGGTATGACAAACTTTCTGCTCAGGATGGGCCTTTAATAAATCCAGCTGCTTGTATAATTTCTCAGGCATCCATTCATCATCTGAATCAAGAAAAGCTAGCCAATCACCTTTCGCCTGCTCCAGCCCCTTATTTCTCGCGCTACTGACCCCTGCATTTTTCTGATAAACATAATTCACATCAGGATAATTTATCCGAATCATTTCAGCGGTTTCATCGGTAGAGCCATCATCAATAACGATAACTTCATAGTCAAAAACTGTCTGCTTATAGACTGAATCCAATGCCCGCTTTAGGTACTCAGAACGGTTAAAAGTTGGGATAATAATAGAGATAAAAAACATATAAAACCCTTATATTTTAAATAATTGTTGAATTTTGTTAATAAATAACATAAATTTAACCCAGCAACTAAAAAAGGAGTCACTTATGTCTGCTGTTATGCAAATAAACCCTGATAGACGTCAACATAATCAACATCTCGTTTCTGAATTACAACAGGAAAGACACCAGGTATGGTCTTTATACTGCAATGTTGCAGACCTAAAACCTTTTTCATGTTCATCAGAAACACAATCGATACTGACCCAGTTCTCACAACTGTTAATTGATTACGTGTCTTTGGGCCACTTTGGTATCTATGAACATTTATTATCAGGAACAGAACGCAGGGAAGCAGTATTAACTGCCGCTAAAAATATTTACCCAGAGTTCTCGAAGACAACTGAAGCAGTTATTGCCTTCAATGATAAATACGATGACCATAAACCTATGCTTAAAACTGATGATCTGGAAACTGATTTATCGAATTTAGGAGAAAACCTGGCAAAACGAATAGAACTTGAAGATAAGCTCTGCCAGCTAGTTTTAAAATAGACCACAGTCTCCATCCATCATTATGGGGTTAGTTCACCTCATAATGACCAAGCTGTGCAAAACAAAAACAAGCTAAGGAACGCACACAAAATAACTTAAACAATTATGCGAGCCGCAAGATTCAGCCTGCATTTTGAAAAAACACCTAAAGGACCGCACCCCGAAGTTGTCTACTTTATTTCACGCCCACTCCTAAGCAGCTAACAAAGATAAGACAGTGCTGGACTGGCATCGCCTCCTTTGCCTATCCAGCAAGTCATTATCATTTTACTCCAAACCACCTTCTACTGAAGTTCCTGTTCCTATAACGCCAGACTCTTTAACAAAAAGCTCTTTCAATCGCTTAAATGCTGACCATAAGGTCTTATCCATAACCACTTCATTACCAATAGAAACGATGACACGAGTAAGCTCTGGTATCTTGGTTTTTGTAGAGATCATATAGATAGGTTGCACATAAAGAATCGAATTCTCCATAGGCAAAATAATCATACGCCCTCTTTCCACCCTTGAACCATGCTGATCCCATAAGGTGAATTGTTCAGAAATTTCCGGGTTCTGGTCAATCAAAGCATCAACCTGAGCAGGTCCATTAACCTGAATATCCTTATTAAACTTATAAACAGTGATACCTGGCTTATAAGCATCAGTACAGTTATCGTTATCTGCCGTCCCCGCAACACCCACCATACTCAAATTATCCCTGTGCACCGGTGTCATAGGATTAATCATCACAAACTCTTCCCTGTCATTACAATTATTAAAATCCATCGTAATGAAATACGGTAATACAGGTTTTTTATTTACTGTTGCAAATTGCCAAGTTTCAGCCTGCTCATAAAACAACTCTGGAGTCGTCTGGTGATACTTGGCATAAACTTTCATCTGCATATGATACAAATCACGAGGATAACGCAAATGCTGTCTTATTTCCTCAGGCATATCGTCTAAATCCTGAAACACGCCTGGGTATGCGCGACTATAGGCATTGATAATAGGGTCAGAAGTATTGGAAATATAATAATCCACTTGCCCACTGTATGCATCAACAGTAATCTTGACTGAATTACGGATATAATTAAACTTATGTGTCCCATCCAGGTAATCATGTGCAGCAGGTTTTGAAACGGGATAGGTATTCGACAAAGTATAAGCATCCTGCACCCAATAAAACCTGTCTTTGGTAATGACCAAGTAAGGGTCTCTATCTAAATGTAAAAACGGGGTGATCGTATTAATACGATCAATGATATTTCTACGCAATAACACCTTGCTCTGATTACTTATATTATTAGAAAAGAAGATTTTTTCATCTTTAAAATAAAAGGCTAATAATGCCTTTCTAAAATAAGATGGGATAGGTACACCTGCATTTCCTTCATACCCCTCACCCAAACTAGGATCGCTACCCGCAAGCTCCTTCACATTCAGTTTATTTGGCACAATTGCATACTTATACTGCTCTTGCCCAAAATAAATATCTGAATATTTAACACTAAAACCCATTGTTGACGACATATTCAAATCGCGCAAATACCAGATTATAGGTTTTGCTGCATCCTGAGCGGCAGGCGTTACAACCGCGCCATAGCCATGGGTATAACGTAAATGGGTATTTTCCCAGTTTTGAGCTTCCAGCGGCAATTTATTGATATTCATTTCTCTTGCTGCCAAATTCACTTGCTGAAAATGGTTATTTAAGAAATAGCGATCTTCATCAACTTCAATAAACCGATAATAAGGCCTAATCCCTTGTAACTGCATATAGCCATCAGTCAAATATTCTCTATCCCAGACAGGAATATTTTCAAAATGCTGTTGAGTACTCCATTGCTCAATATCTTTACTGGCATCTAACTTAACTGAAAATTCTTCAGTTTTAATATTATTTAAGTCATAAGCATCTAATGTCGCTGTTATGTTATTTTCCATAAAAACTTTCTCAGTTGTTACTGGACTTGGCTTAACAATAAACTGGGTCATTAAATCAGGAATCAACTGAACCTTTTGCAAGCCCAATACAGCTAAAAAGGCAATAACGGAGATAATAAGAGGCGCTTTAACTCTGTGTTTTTCAGAAAAAATAAAGATTATCGCTGTTACAGCAGTGGCAACAAAGGTAATAATCGACAGCCATATTAAAGGTAACTGGTAGCGTATTTCGACAAACCCCGGCCCAAAAAACACCGGTTCATGACTATCCACATAGAGCAATGAAAAGCGATCCAGCAGAAAACCCCAGACCACAAAAAGAACCACAAAACCGATTAAAATAGTTAAATGAACTTTGGCCCCAACGGCCAATTCTTTATTTTGATTCGGTACAAAAATATGTTCCAACCAATATAAACAGCTTACCAAAACAAACAATAAAATGGCCGTAAAAAGTAGCTCCTGCTGAATTAGAATAAAGACGGGGTAAGAAAATAAATAAAAGCTGACATCATTGCCGTACACTGGCTCAGTAAGGCCAGCAGTTCCGCCAAAAAAGAACAGAATAGCTGATTCCCATTGATCATAAAACGGGAGGGCAATGGCAATGGCTAGTATGAATGATAACGGCGTATACACTTTTGCCGAACCATCCATAAACACATCGGCAAAACGTTGAAAGCGCTGCCTTTTATCAACGTCCAGCAACACATCATCAGGTGGGTTTAAGCCTAAATACCGTGATGCTATCCAAAAATGGAAATAAAAAATAGCAAAGAAAAGAAAAGTAACGCCGCCCGATAGAATAAAACGATAAAGTAACCTTAACCAATAATACCCTTCCAACTCCAACGACCTGAACCACCACAAATCAACCAGTAATTCCAGGAAGATGAAGTAGAAGGCAACATACAAAATGGTGGCAACAACAAGAGCTCCTGCTGCCAAAGCGGGTAACAGTTTCCAGTTACGCATAAATTCCTCTTTTATAAAAAAGTTGCCTGTTCAAGTAAATACCCGCTCAACTGTCATTTTTCTTGATGAGCTAGGCTAGAAGCCTGAACAGGATATACAGTTACACAATATAATGTTATTTTAACACTCAATTCTTGATTGTTGCTTTATATCCTTTTGCTCTGATTGCAATACGCGCCGTCACCTTGGTACATAAAGAACCATCAGCCAAATAATATCCGTATTCAAAACTAGGTGTACTTCTTCCCTTTTGTTCTAATTCCAGTCGAATCTGCTGCTCCTGTTCTGGCGACATTGCAAATTTCAGCACCAGATCAGTCAACCCTTCATATTGAAAATCAACATGTAATGACCGCGTCCACACCGAATAGCCAGGAAACACCTTAATACATGACATAGCTGCTATAGGGTCAGCCAGGCAGGCTTGAAAACCACCAAACATGCTGCCACCAGTATTGGTAGCTATCCAGCTATGGGGCAGTAAAATATTTACCTGCCGCCAACAAGGTGACAGTTCCAATACTTTAGGCCTTAACAACCAAAAAGCCGGATACCATTCTATCCGCTGTTTATCTGTTAGCCAGCCTGCATTCCAGATGAGCCGTCGTAAATTCAAACTAATTAAACCAGGCTTTTACTGGCAATTTCATAAACATCTTTTGAAATACCAGCCGTATTTATAATCCGTTCCAATGCTGACTTCATTAAAGATTGTCTGGCTTGATCAAATCGCTTCCATTGCGTTAAAGCAGCAACCATTCTAGAAGCAACCTGAGGGTTAATCGCATTCAATGCAATCACTTGATCAGCTAAAAACTGATAACCCTGGCCGTTTGCTGCATGAAAATGCAATTGATTTGCCTGACTAAATGCGCCAATTAACGACCTTACTCGATTGGGGTTACTCAACTCAAAGGCTGAGTGCTGCATTAAACCTTGTACGGTAGCAAAGGTATCTGAAGCACTACTACTCGCCTGTAAAGTAAACCACTTATCAATCACCAATGCTTCATCCTGCCATTGCTGATAAAAACTTTCCAGACAAGTGGCCTTGGTAGGACATTTACTTTCAACAATAGCAAGCAGTGCCGCCATTTGGTCGGTCATATTTTTTGCCGTAGCAAATTGTTTTTCAGCCTGTTGATAGCTAGCGTCCGATTCAAGTGCCAGCAAAAAACTTAAACAAACATTTTTGATCCGCCTACGCCCAACAGCACCTGCATCAAACTGTCCCGATTCGTCTTTGTGATAACACTGATATAAATTTAGGAACTGACTTTGTAACTGCTCAGCAAGTGTTGTTTTGACAAAAGTCCTGGCCTGGTGAATAGCATCAACATCAACCACTTCCATTTGACCCGCCAGGTAATTTTCTGCTGGCAAGCCAAGCAATAATGAAAAATAAGACAAGTCATCCCATGATTGCTGCAAAATATTGGCATAAGCCTCTGTCAACAAAGGGTTAAGCTGTAGCTTAATACCTTGTTGAATATCATCAATCAAGCCAAAAATAACCTGGGCACTCATTTTTTGCCCCGCTTCCCAGCGATTAAATGTGTCCGTATCGTAACTTAATAAAAAGGCTAGCTCGTCCAGGCTTTGTTGCTTGTTTAAAATGACGGGGGCCGAAAATCCTCTTAACATTGAAACAACGGGGTTTTCATCTAAGGACTCAAAAACAAAACTTTGCTGCTGTTCTGTCATCTCTAATATGACTTCATCAGCAGCATCATTACCATCAACAATGCTTTTAAGGACAGAACCATCGGCAGCCAGCAATCCTGCTTTAACGGGGATATGCAAAGCTTGTTTTATGGCCTGCCCAGGTGTAGGTTCACAACTTTGTTTTAGCGTTAAAGTTAAGGTTTTTTGCTGTTGATTATAACTTTCAGTCACTTCTAATATCGGTGTTCCCGCTTGTGAATACCAGCGTCTAAACATACCTAAATCAACCTGGGATGCATCTTCCATTGCCTTAACGAAATCATCGCAAGTCACTGCCTGCCCATCGTGTCTTTGAAAATACAAATCACTGCCTTTTCTAAAGACATCTTCACCCAACAAGGTTCTGATCATCCTGACAACTTCAGCGCCTTTTTCATAAACCGTTAAGGTATAAAAATTATTTATTTCAATATAAGATTCAGGTCGGATAGGGTGAGATAAGGGACCGGCATCTTCTGCGAACTGTCTAATCCTTAATAACTTAACATCTTCGATTCTTTTAACCGCTTTAGAAGTTTGATCTGCAGTAAACTCTTGATCACGAAAAACGGTAAAACCTTCTTTTAAACTTAATTGAAACCAGTCCCGACAAGTGATTCTGTTACCCGTCCAATTATGGAAATACTCATGCCCAATCACCCCTTCTATATGCTCATAGTCAGTATCCGTTGCGGTATCGGGACGCGCCAATACAAACTTGGTATTAAAGATATTTAAACCCTTATTTTCCATCGCCCCCATATTAAAATGTCCTACAGCAACAATCATATAGAGATCTAAATCATATTCACGCCCATAAGTCTGCTCATCCCATAACATCGAATTTTTAAGGGACTGCATCGCATGATCACACTTATCAATATCATGGGTCTCAACAAAAATCTGCAAACTGATTTCTCGACCCGTCATGGTGGTATAAGTATCTTCAATGCAGCCTAACTGTCCAGCAACCAAAGCAAACAAATAACAAGGCTTTTTAAAAGGATCTTCCCACGTCACCCAATGCCGGTTATTTTTTAATTCACCTTCAGCGACCTTATTACCATTAGAAAGTAAAACGGGATATCTGTCCTTATCTCCAATTAGCGTTGTTTTAAAAATCGTCATCACATCAGGTCGGTCCAGAAAATAAGTGATTTTCCTAAATCCTTCAGCCTCACACTGAGTACATAACATGGTACTCGAAAGGTACAAGCCCTCAAGCGCAGTATTTTCTTTTGGGTTAATGCAATTTTCTATGGCCAGGATAAACAATCGATCTTGAGGCAGTTGCTTAATCGTTAATGACTCTTGGCTTTGCTGATACAAAGATTCATCTAAGGCAACACCATCCATTGCAACACTAATCAGCTCCAGCCCTTCACCTTGCAGCACTAAAGCAGGATTTGCAACAGTGCTTCGAGGGTTTCGCTGAATCATCAGCTTTGACACCACGCGGGTGTTTAGCTCATCTAAAACAATGCTTAACTCTACACTTTCAATTAAGTATTCAGGGACGGTGTAATCTTTTAAATAGATCGTTTGCGGATTAGTTTCTTGCATTTTCAGGCGATTAGTTTCAATTATTCAAGGTGTTTTGATAAAAATCAAAATATTTACTATATTGTATATTATTATCATAATTTAACCTGCCTTCTATACAATGATGAACAAACAATTTTTGCAACAAGCGATAGACATAGCCAGTAGCAATGTATGCAAACAAAATGGCGGCCCTTATGGTGCTGTTATTGTAAAAAACGGGGAAGTAATTGCGGGCAGTGGAAATTGTGTGACTGTTAATAACGACCCCACCGCTCATGCTGAGATTATGGCTATACGCCAGGCTTGCACCGCGTTAAATGACTTTCAATTAACGGATTGTATTCTATATACCAGCTGTGAACCTTGCCCTATGTGTTTAGGCGCAATTTACTGGGCAAGACTGAAAAAAGTTTATTTTGCCTGCAATCGTCAGGATGCAGCAACAGCAGGATTTGATGATAGCTTTATCTATGATGAACTATTATTAGAGGTAAACAAACGCCATATTCCGATGCATCAACTAGAACTTGCTAATGCAGATCAACCCTTCGTCGACTGGAACAGACAAAACAGCAAAATACTTTATTGATGTAGCAGGGTTACAAGCCCCCTGCTACCCTGCCAAGCTTGCCTTATTCAGATTCGCCAGCTTTTCTTACCTTAATTAACCAGCCATCTTTAGACTTACAACCGCCTTTTTGCGCTGTCGCATAAAGGTTTATCCGAGCATACTTACCCGAAAGTTCTGCTGGCAATTTAGTTTTCACTATCGAATATATATTTCGATGTTCGACATTAAGCTTAAGTTTGATGTCTTTAACTTCTGCTCGAATAGTCGTTGGATCCGGCTTTCTATGTACCATAAAAGTGACAACCGACTCTGCATCAACTTCTGGAACAGGACCCCCTTTAACCTGTTCAGCAGGAATAAAGTCTCTAAAAATAGGCCCTACACATTTTTCAGTCACATTTCCTGCATTATAAGCAAATGCAGACCCTGCAAAAAACATCGCACCTACAACAACTGTCGCTTTTAAGCTTTTTATTATTTTCACTATCAGCCTCTTTATATAATATATTAATTACAAACAATGCAATATTAGCATCTCCTCAAGTATGACTTTACTCATTTTTCCAGAGCAATTCAAGTTTCTGCACTAATTCAACACAGCAAGCAAACTAGTTATTCAAAAACCGGTATTTAATTTCCTTGCTATTCTGCTTAGAACGCCCTTCAGACTTAAGCACCCGACCAACAGCAAGCATATTATTCAAATCAAGCGCCTCTCCCTGATAAAAGATTCTATAAAGGTTGTAATTGCCCTCCGTTGCCAACCAAGTTGCCGTTTTAATCATAGGCAACTTTTCAAGATAATCTCTTACCTTCCCAACCGCTGTCACACGCTTAATACCCGAAACTTTCAAAATAATTGAATCAATAGAAGAACTTTCAGGTTTTGCCGCATAGACTTTTGACAGGCGGCTATACACCCCTTGAAAACCACTTAGCGTCACATCGGCAATAGAAGAACAGGGACTACGCCATTGCTGAATTTTTGCATCAAAATACAATGTCCACTCTGCTTTCCAGCATCTACCTTGCTTGACAATTTTCCCCGCCAAGGTGGAAACAACCTCATAACGTACGGAAACTTCCAATAAATGCTCAGAATAGGCACTCAACACATCACTGATAGACAACACTCTTTTCTCTGTTAAATCCTGCATAGGCATTAATACAGGAATTTTTTTCTGTCTGGATGCTTTTTTTAAGGCCCAATCTACCTCAGGCATTTTGTCTGGATCAAAAAAATGTGCGCCATTCTGATCTTCCACAACCAGCCAGACCAAAGTTCTAGGTCGAATTTCATTCCACAAACCTTTTGTTGTGGCCCTAAAGGTACTGATTAACAGTGACTCATTAAACAACACCCTTAATAAGCGTGCATTTTGATGCTCTGCTTCGGCCAAAGAATACTGATACTCGCTAACATAATCGCTGGCATTGGCTAATACAGCTTTGACCATATCATCCTGCAAAATGTCATCGCCAGCCAAAATTCGCAGCAAAACTCGCTGCAAAGCCTGCTTAATTGCCAAAACCCTATCCTCTGGGCTACCACTTTGAGCAATCACTTCAGCCTCATACAGGCGTTCAACCTGCACCGCATGCAGGTTTTGATGAGTCATCATCAAACAAATAAAAAATACTCTAATCCATAGTTTCATATCATTCACACAAATCGTTAGATGTCTTGTACAATATCGGTAGATTTACCATTAACTTTAATAAGAGAACATCACATTGAGCGAACAAAATCAAGAAAGCCTTAATTATAAAAGTGCAGGTGTTGATATTGAAGCAGGCAATGACCTCGTTGAACGTATTAAACCCATTGCAGCTAAAACTCGTAGACCTGGCGTAATGTCTGGCCTAGGTGGCTTTGGCTCATTGTTTGAACTGCCTTTAGACCGCTATAAAAATCCTATCCTGGTTTCAGGAACAGACGGCGTTGGCACAAAACTAAAACTGGCTTTAGAGTTAGGCATACATGACACCGTAGGTATAGACCTGGTTGCCATGTGCGTCAACGATATTGTCGTTCTAGGGGCTGAGCCTCTCTTTTTCCTGGATTATTATGCAACAGGAAAACTGGACGTAGATACAGCAGCCTCTGTAGTAGAAGGCATCGGAAAAGGTTGTGAACTAGCGGGGGCAGCGCTTGTTGGTGGCGAAACAGCTGAAATGCCAGGCATGTACACAGACGGTGATTATGATTTAGCCGGCTTTTGTGTTGGTATTGTAGAAAAAAACAATATCCTGGATGGCAGCAAAGTAAAAGCAGGTGACAAACTTATCGGCATAGCTTCCTCTGGCCCTCATTCCAATGGCTACTCCTTAATTCGTAAAATTCTTGAGAAGAGTTCAGCTTCATTAGATGATTCACTTAATGGCAAGCCTTTAGGCCAAGCATTGATTGAACCCACAAAAATTTATGTAAAGTCATTACTGGAATTACTAAAAACGGTCCCAGTTCATGCCTTGGCACATATCACTGGCGGCGGTTTAACCGAAAACCTACCCAGAGTACTACCCGAAGGTCTGGATGCATCAATTGACTTAAGCGCATGGGACTTCCCTGAAACTTTTAAGTGGTTACAAGAACAAGGAAATGTTTCACAAGCTGATATGCTGACTACATTTAACTGCGGCATAGGCATGATCGTCTGTGTTGATGCAGAAAATGAAGCAGAAACCATGGCTGTTTTAAGCCAGCAAGGTGAAACCGTTTTTTCTATCGGTGAAATTGTTGAATCGGCTGGTGAACCCAAAGTGATTTATAACAACTAAAGTAAAAACCAGCATTGATTGTAAGGCGAAAAGCAAAATACATTCCGCCTTACAATCAACACCAGAGTTATTAAGTTAAATGACTACAAACAAACCACAAGCTGCTTCCACACTGCCCCCACGTACAATTCAATCTAGCTAAAAATACTGCCCCGAATAATGTTGCCACATCAGCATTAAGCGGTTTGAAACCTATTTCCGAAAGTCGGTTCCGAGGGGCCAACCCCTCATCTTATAGCCAGCATCAACCTTCTTTGGTTTACGAGGCACACTCAGCCAACTTGAAGCAATAAAAAACTAAAGATCTTAAAAACTGATATTGTTGATTGCAAGTCGCCAAACTCTTTCCTTTCAACACACCTTTAATTTAGATTTATCTGATCTAAATCACCACCTTTAATATATAAATATATCTCTGAAAGACCCAGCTTCAATGTCATTTTATGATAAAAAACCTCATTATTTATATGTTTTAGGTAGTTTTAACTAATTACACAATACTTTCCTACAGAATAGGTTTTTGGCTTTAAACTGTCTGTCACGAATGTTAGAATTATGCTTTCCTCTTGATTATTTCAAAATATACGTGGACGCCATATCCCCTCAAAGCTCTATCGAAGCGCCAGCTGTTAGGTTGCGCGAAATCCCTTATAACTACACCTCTTTTTCCGACCATGAAATCGTCAGTCGATTATTAGGTGAAGACAATTGGCAGGTTTTAAATTCTTTACGCAGTGAAAGAGTAACAGGGGTGTCCGCTCGTATGTTATTTGAAGTGCTGGGGGATATATGGGCTGTACAACGTAATCCATATCTGGAAGATGATTTACTGGATAATCGAAAACGTCGAAAAGCGTTACTTGGGGCTTTGCGTCATCGTTTAAAACAGATGGAAAACCGTCTTGATGAATCTAAAGTAGAGGACTCTGATCGAGGCAGGCGAGTCTCTGTTTTGATAGCGGCTGCACATAAAGCCGTCAATGAATTTGAAGCACATTTTGAAAAAACCCGTACACTTCGTCGTAAAACCTTAACTGCGTTATCCAAGCACACTCGCAAAGATAATATTTGTTTTGATGGTTTTGCCAGGGTATCGCATGTCACCGATGCGACTGACTGGCGGGTAGAATATCCGTTCGTAGTTCTTTACCCTCGAAATGAAGAAGAAGTCGGCAAGCTGGTCCGCGATTGTTTTAAGTTGGGATTAACCATCATTCCACGGGGTGGTGGCACGGGTTATACGGGGGGTGCTGTGCCCTTAACACCTTATTCTGCAGTGATTAATACCGAAAAACTGCTCGATGTCGGCGCCGTTGAAAAGGACACTGCTCTACCTGGGGTGAAACAGTCTTACGCCACTTTATTTACCGGTGCAGGAGTTGTTACACGTCGAGCAATGAATATTGCCGAAGAAGCAGGGCTAGTATTTGCCTGTGATCCTACCTCCGCAGATGCTTCCTGTATCGGTGGTAATGTAGCGATGAATGCTGGCGGTAAAAAAGCAGTATTGTGGGGAACAGCATTAGATAATCTGGCTTCCTGGCGTATGGTAATGCCAGATGGTAACTGGCTACAGGTTGAGCGGCTTAATCATAATCTGGGTAAGATTCATGATCAGCAAGAGGTGGAATTTAGCCTTAAACGATACGATATTAGTGCTCAAAATCTTCTGTCGGAAGAAGTGCTAAAAATGAAAGGTTCACAGTTTCGTAAAGGCGAGCTGGGTAAAGATGTAACCGATAAGTTTCTAGGCGGTTTACCAGGCATACAAAAAGAAGGTTGTGACGGTATTATTACCTCGGCCACCTGGATTCTTCACAAAATGCCTGCGCATGTTCGCACCGTTTGTCTTGAGTTTTATGGTCAGGTGCATGAAGCAGTGCCTGCAATAGTCGAAATTAGGGATTTTCTGGCCGCCTTACCCAAAGAAGGTGAAAGCCGGGTTATGCTTGCTGGATTAGAACATCTAGATGAGCGCTATGTTAAAGCCGTTGGTTATGCCAGTAAGGCTAAACATCTGGGGCGACCCAAAATGGTGTTAATTGGCGATATTGTCGGTGATGATGATAAGAAGGTAGCAGAAGCAAGTTCGGAAGTTGTGCGTATGTGTAATCTTCGTGAGGCTGAAGGCTTTGTCGCAGTAAGTCCTGAAGCCCGCAAAACATTCTGGCTGGATCGTTCTCGTACGGCTGCTATTGCTAAACATACCAATGCTTTTAAAATAAATGAAGATGTAGTCATCCCATTGCCAAAAATGGGGGAGTATTGCGATGGTATAGAGCGTATCAATATCGAGCTGTCCTTACGCAATAAACTGCAATTATGTGATGAATTATTTAGCTATTTTCAAGGCGACTTGCCGCTGCGTGAATATGAAGACAGTGTTAATAAAAGAGAGCTGCTGGGCGACCGACGGGATTCAGCATTGGCCTATGTCACGGAAGTAAAAAAACGTTGGGAATGGTTATATCACAATCTGGATCTGTCATTGACTCAGGCCGATGTATCAATGAGCAAGCTTGGTATTAATTATCAGGCGCTGACTAACAAGGCAGATCAAGCTACCTTATTTCATCGTTTGCAGGATCATTCTGTACGGGTGTCCTGGAAAACTGAATTATTGCCTGAGTTGGTGGATATTTTTGAAGGTGATAATTTTCGCCTGATTATAGAAGGCGCCCAGGCAATTCATAAACAAGTGCTGCGTAGTCGCGTATTTGTTGCCCTGCACATGCATGCGGGGGATGGCAATGTACACACCAACTTGCCCGTTAATTCTGATAACTATCAGATGTTACAAGTGGCGAATCAGGCCGTAGAAAAAATTATGCATTTGGCCCGTTCCCTGGGTGGTGTTATTTCTGGGGAGCATGGCATTGGTATTACAAAATATGAATTTCTCAGCGAACATGAGCTGGCTGATTTTCATGCCTATAAGCGAGAAGTTGATCCAGAAGGTCGGTTTAACAAGGGCAAGTTGATGCCTGGGGCAGATTTACGCGCAGCATATACCACTTCATTTAGTTTGATGGGTTATGAATCGCTGATTATGCAACAAAGTGAAATAGGGGCAATTTCCGACTCAGTTAAAGACTGTTTGCGTTGTGGTAAATGTAAACCCGTATGTGCAACGCATGTACCGCGCGCTAATTTGCTCTATTCACCCAGAAACAAAATTCTTGCCACCTCGCTATTGATTGAAGCCTTCTTATATGAAGAGCAAACGCGTCGTGGAATCTCCATTACCCATTGGAAAGAGTTTGAAGACGTATCCGATCATTGTACCGTTTGTCATAAATGTTATAACCCTTGTCCGGTAGATATTGATTTTGGCGAGGTTTCGATGAATATGCGTACTCTACTGCACAAAATGGGTAAACAAAGTTTTAATCCAATTAAAACCGCGGCCATCGCATTTTTATCAACAGGTCAGCCGACCAGTGTTAAATTAATGCGTAAACTACTTATCGAATGGTCATATAAAGGCCAGCGATTAGGTAATTTCTTTCTACGTCCCTGGACCAAATCTCAATTGGTACATCCGCCTTCTTCAATTGGACAACCCGAAATGAAGGAGTATGTGCTGCACTTTACTAACCGTAAAATGCCAGGAAAACTGCCAAGCAAAACGGCTAGAGCATTGCTAGGTATAGAAAGTGATAGCATCGTACCGATTATTCGTGACCAGCATAAAACTCAAATTGACTCGGAAGCTGTTTTCTATTTTCCAGGTTGTGGTTCAGAGCGTTTATTTTCTCAAGTAGGGCTGGCTACACAGGCCATGTTGTACGAAATTGGTGTGCAAACCGTACTGCCACCAGGATATTTATGTTGTGGCTTTCCGCAAAGGGCTGCTGGCCAGGTTGAAAAAGCCCAGGAAATTAGCACCGATAACCGTATATTGTTTCACCGTGTTGCTAACACCTTGAACTATTTAGATATTAAAACAGTTGTCGTCAGTTGCGGGACATGCATGGATCAGCTGGAAAGCTATGAGTTCGACAAAATTTTTCCTGGTTGCCGAATGATTGATATACATGAATATCTGTTAGAGAAAGGCGTAAAGTTAGAGGATGTAGGCGGACAGCAATATCTTTATCATGATCCTTGTCACACTCCATTGAAACAGCAGGATCCAATGAAGACGGTTAATAGCCTGATTGGTACCGAGGTTAAAAAATCTGAACGTTGTTGCGGTGAATCAGGAACGCTGGCCGTTGGCCGTCCAGATATCTCTACTCAGGTGCGTTATCGAAAAGCGGAAGAATTGCAGGCTGACAGCCTAAAAGTCCGTGGAGAAGACAGCAAACAGCCGATAAAAATGCTGACATCCTGCCCTTCCTGTATGCAGGGGTTAGAACGCTATAAAGGCGATATAGATAATATGGAAGTCGATTATATCGTGGTCGAAATTGCCAAGCATGTATTAGGTGAGGACTGGATGAAAGACTATATCAAAAAAGCTTCAAAAGGCGGCATTGAGCGGGTTTTAGTCTAAGGAATATAGCCCTGACAAACTATTTCAAGTTTGTCAGGGCTATGCTATGTGTGGCAATTCAAACGTAATAATCTGATATATTTAAAAATCTATCGAAATAAAACCTTGCCTGACGGTTATCGACCCATTGCGGTCGATGAGTAAAAAAACATTTCTATTAAGTAG
>Ga0209495_1001252_pt1 | contig 17994 bp, 15 predicted proteins | sample EN1Hudsemesocosm_FD_184629 | JGI IMG/M metagenome (GOLD analysis project Ga0209495, IMG submission 184629) | Methane-oxidizing microbial communities from mesocosms in the Hudson Canyon - EN1E Hudson Canyon (SPAdes) (version 2) | ecosystem: Environmental > Aquatic > Marine > Cold seeps | place... | reverse complement strand
AAACAATATCGAATTAAACCGTAAGGTTTTAGCCGATTTGGCAATGAACCACCCAGAAGCTTTTAAAGCTGTAGTTGATAAAGTAAAGAAGTAAATTGCAAATATTCCTAAATATGTTAAAAGGAGCCCTCGGGCTCCTTTTTTTTTATATCAATACTTTCGTAAATTAGAATGTAATGTGGTAATTCAACTTAATTTAGTTTCAATGCATCAACTCTAGCAAGTCCATCAATAGAGGGTAAATATGCAGGATCTAACATTAAACTAGTTCTGTAATCAGATTCAGATTTTATAAAACTCCCAAGTAACTCATAAGTATAAGCTCTACCAAAATAGGCTTCTAAATACGAAGCATCAGCCCCAATAGCTTTTGTAAAGTATTCTATAGCTCTTGGAAAATCACCGGCAAACACAGCAATCACGGCTATATTATGTAACGAAGTTTTATGATCAGGATATGAGTTTAAGACTCTTTCATATGCAGAAATAGCCTCATCATATGCTTGGAGAGACTGATAAAACATCCCTACTTTATAGTGAATATCAAACCGATTAGGCTCTAACCGTAAAGCAGCATTAAAATAATCTAAGGCTAATAAATCACCCTTAGAAGAATAAAGAACACCCATTAGATCGTAAGCTCTAAACAAAGACTGATCCTCATTAATTGCCGACTGAATGTACTTCATGGCTTTTACAGTATCCTTTTCAATTAAAGCATAATTCCCCGTTAAGAATAAAGCTGAAGAATTTTGTGGATCAAAATCCAGAATCTCATTAAGTCGTCGCTGTCCTTTTTTCAATTCACCAACAGCTAGATACATTTCGGCTAGATTTAATCTACAATCTAAATTTCTGGAATCAAAATTTGAACATCGCTCCCAGCAATCTTTTGCATTTCTGGTTTGCTGCATAGCATAATTCAAAACACCCAATTTTCCCCAATACTCAGCATTAGTTGAATCTAATTGAACTGCTTTTTGCAAATCTGAAATACCAGGCCCTAAAGACTGTGTTTTCATGTACAATCCAGCTCTGTCAAAATAGAAAGAAGCATTTAAGCTATCAACCTCTATCAGTTCGCTAATAGAATCTATTTGAGCAACAAATACTGTTACAGAGTCAACTTGAGTTTTAGTTGCAATGTTTTGTGTCGATGTATTCGATATACATCCGACAAAGGCAACACAAAGGGCTAAATATAAATACTTCTTCATCTTAATAAACTAGAAAAAAACCGAGGGGTTCTAATTATGCGTTTTGGATTTGTTCCACGATTTTAGCTTCTAACTCTTCAGCCAGTTCTTGATTATCGCTCAATAATCGTTTTACAGCATCACGGCCTTGACCTAACTTAGTATCACCATAACTAAACCAAGAACCACTTTTCTTAACCACATTATACTCTACACCTAAATCGATGATTTCGCCAACTTTAGAAATCCCTTGACCGTACATAATATCGAATTCAGCTTTACGGAATGGAGGCGCTACTTTATTCTTAACCACCTTCACTCTTGTGCGGTTTCCTATAACATTGTCACCATCTTTAAGCTGGGTACTTCTACGAATATCTAAACGTACTGAAGCATAAAATTTAAGTGCATTACCACCTGTAGTTGTTTCAGGATTCCCAAACATCACACCAATTTTTTCGCGCAATTGATTGATAAAAATACAAGTACAACCCGTTTTCGCTATAGAAGCCGTTAGCTTACGAAGTGCTTGAGACATCAAACGTGCATGTAGGCCCATCTTAGAATCTCCCATCTCACCTTCAATCTCACTCTTTGGTGTTAAAGCAGCTACAGAATCGATAATAATAATATCAACTGCACCCGAACGAATTAAATTATCCGTAATCTCCAATGCTTGCTCACCAGAATCTGGCTGTGCAATAATTAACTCATCAATATTTACCCCTAAGTTCTCAGCATAAAAACGGTCAAAAGCATGTTCAGCATCAATAAATGCAGCAATACCACCAGCTTTTTGTGCTTCTGCCATAGCGTGAATTGCTAGCGTTGTTTTACCTGACGATTCGGGTCCGTAGATTTCAACAACTCTACCTTTAGGAAAACCACCTATTCCAAGCGCAAGATCCAACCCTAATGATCCTGTAGAAATACAAGCAATATCTTCAGCTGCTACATCACCCATTTTCATCACTGCACCTTTCCCGTATGTCTTTTCCAACTTATCCATTGTAAGTTGTAATGCTTTCAACTTTGCTTCTCTTTCCTTTTCCATAGTTCTGTTCTTTTGTGTGACAAATAAAACACCATTCGGTGTCAACTTGTGTCAATTAATTATAAGATTCTAATATTTGGTTGGTATGATCTTTCGTTTTTACTTTTAAAAAGATCTTTTCTATTATTCCTTTTTCATCAATTACAAAGGTCGTCCTATGAACACCATCATATTCTTTACCCATAAACTTCTTAGGGCCCCAAACATTATAAGCCTCAAGTACTTTTCTGTCTTCATCAGCAATTAAGCTAAATGGAAGATCGTACTTTTCGATAAACTTAAGATGTCTTTTTGCGGGATCAGGGCTCACACCAATAATTTCAAAGCCTCTATCTTTCAGCAATTGAAAGTTCTCTCCAAGATTACAAGATTCAGCAGTACAACCAGGAGTCATATCTTTTGGGTAAAAATACAAGATTACTTTTCTGCCAGTGAAATTAGAAAGTGAAATCGATTGTTCATTTTCATTTATGGCATTGAATACTGGAGCCTTATCACCCACTTTTAAACTCGTCATTGCTTTGCTATTGTTTCATTCAAAAATAAAAAAATGCCTCATTTGAACATATCAAACAAGGCAGTACTTATCAACAATAACAGAGGCTTTTACCCCTAATTGTTTACAATAACTATAGAATCGAGCGATTTAGATTTTAGAACGCTAGATGACTTAGCATAATCAAGTACAAAGCGCATAGCCTTTTCAGAAGGCTTTATCTCTCTAATAGTATTGTTACGTATGTTTTTACCGGAATCTTTCGACAGTCCGGCTCTGTCATAAAGTGTAGATGATTTCGCCATAGATCCTGTTTTTCATTTCCTCTATAACGCCATCACAATCCTATTTATTGTATGGCTAAATTTACTTGATGTTTTTCTTGTAACTTTCTCAGATTTATCAATGCATACCGCATTCTCCCTAAAGCTGTATTAATACTAATGTCGCACTCTTCAGAAATCTCTCTAAAGGACATTCCCGCATAATAACGCATCTCTAAAACTTCCCTTTGCTCTGTCGATAAATAGGTTACTAAAACCTTTAAATCGTCAAATACTTGTGCGCGAACCATTTCAGCCTCAGCACATTCTTCTTCACCTCCTAGAGTATCGAAAATATCAAACTCATCGTTTGGGCGAATCATTCGTACACGCGAAGCTTTTCTAAAATGGTCAATAACCATATTATGAGAAATTCGCATTACCCACGAAATAAACTTTCCTTCTTCGTTATACCTCCCTTGCTTTAATTTATCAATCACCTTAATAAAAACCTCTTGAAAAATATCATTTGCTAGGTCAACATCTTTTACTTTAGAAAGGATGTAACCAAAGACTTTGTCTTTGTGACGTACAATTAAACGTTCGATTGAAAATGAGTCGCCAGATAAAAAGGCACTAACAAGCTGTTGATCAGAAAAATTTTGCACACGCATAAGCTACCATTTAGGTTAAACATCAATTAAAATGTAATAGGTAGAAATGCTTCTATAGGCAAAAAGGGGTTTGGTTCGTAATAATTTGCTCTAATATAGAACTTTTCAACAATCATACCAAAACTTGTAAATGCTGGCGTGTTAAAATTTCATAAATTTGCGTTTCCTTGCAGAATAATTGGTCTATGAAAGAATTTGATAAGCTTGATTCCAACGAACACATCCTTATAAAAGGGGCGCGATTACACAATCTAAAAAATATTGATGTAGCCATTCCTCGTAATAAGTTTGTAGTGATTACAGGGCTTTCAGGCTCAGGAAAATCTAGCTTAGCTTTCGACACGCTTTATGCCGAAGGGCAAAGACGTTATGTAGAAAGTCTTTCCTCTTATGCGCGTCAGTTTTTAGGTCGATTAAACAAGCCCGAAGTTGACAGTATTAAAGGTATCTCTCCTGCCATTGCTATAGAACAAAAGGTGAACTCTAAAAACCCACGTTCTACCGTAGGTACAAGTACAGAGATTTACGATTATATTAAATTACTTTTTGCCAGAATTGGCCGAACCTTCTCACCTGTTTCAGGAAAAGAAGTGAAAAAACACAGTGTTCAAGATGTGGTAGACTTCATCATGAAACAAGATGAAGATTCTAAGTTTCACATCCTTGCTCCCGCTCACCTCGACGAGAGAGACTATAAACTCTATCTTCAAATGCTGCTTCAACAAGGGTATCATCGTTTAAAACATAATGATGAGATTTTAAGAATTGAAGATTTATTAGAGGGAGATATTGAACTAGACGATAAGTTCTACTTATTAATAGATCGTCTAAGTATCAAGAATGATGACAGTTTCACTGAGCGTCTAGCCGATTCTATTCAAACTTGTTTTCACGAAGGAAAAGGAGAATGCTTAATAGAGTTTATGGATTCAGGAGAATCCACTTTATTTAGCAATCAATTTGAAGCAGATGGAATAACGTTTGAAGAACCGAGTACTCACCTCTTCACTTTTAACAATCCTTATGGTGCTTGTAAAACCTGCGAAGGTTACGGAAGCGTTGTCGGAATAGACGAAGAGTTGGTTATCCCAAACACTGGGCTATCTATTTACGAAGATACTATTGCCTGCTGGAAAGGAGACACACTGTGTAAATATAAAGACGACCTCGTTTTTAATTCTGAGAAATGGGACATCCCTATCCACAAACCTTATTATGAGCTAAGCAAAGAACAAAAAGATTTCATTTGGAAAGGGAATAAAGAGTTCAAAGGAATCAATAAGTTTTTTGCTCAACTAGAAAAGAAGAACTACAAAATTCAAAATCGTGTTTTACTTTCTCGATACCGAGGAAAAACACTTTGTCATACTTGTGAAGGAAAAAGACTTCGTCCAGAATCTGATTACGTAAAAGTAGCGGGCTATTCCATTTGTGAAGTTGTGGATATGCCTATTGATGAATTGTCAAATGTATTCACCCATCTTAAACTAAACGAACACGATACAGAAATCGCAGGGCGTTTACTAATAGAAATACAAAATAGAATTCAGTTCTTGTTGGATGTTGGCTTGAGCTATTTAACGATCAACCGTCGCTCTTCAACCTTATCGGGTGGAGAATCTCAGCGTATCAATTTGGCAACTTCTTTAGGGAGTAGTTTGGTCGGCTCCATGTATATATTAGATGAACCTAGCATTGGACTACATTCAAGAGACACAGAGCGTTTAATTAAAATCTTACGTTCGCTTAGAGATATTGGAAATACCGTTATCGTAGTAGAACACGACGAAGACATCATGAAGGCTGCCGACTTAGTTATTGACATGGGTCCTATGGCAGGAATGCACGGTGGAGAAGTTATGTTCCACGGGACTCATAAAGAGATAAAAAACGAAACAGAAAGTCTTACTGCAAAGTATTTAAATGGCGCTTTAAATATCGACATCCCTAAAAAGAGATCTTGGACAGACTCTTTAAAAATTAAAGGCGCACGACAGCACAATCTCAAAAACATTACTGTTGAAATTCCACTAAACGTACTCACAGTAGTGAGTGGGATAAGTGGCTCTGGAAAAAGCACCTTGATAAAAAACATATTCTATCCTGCATTAGTGAAAGCTCTCGGTGGTTACGGACCTAAATCAGGGCAATTTGATAGCTTAACAGGAAGCATTAATAATATTTCTGGAGTAGAATTTATCGATCAAAATCCGATTGGTAAATCATCGCGCTCAAATCCGGTTACTTACATCAAAGCTTACGACGAGATTAGAAATCTTTTCGCTAATCAAACACTTTCGAGTACCAGAGGCTATAAAGCCAAGCATTTCTCCTTTAATACCAACGGTGGTAGATGCGAACACTGTTCTGGAGAAGGTGAAGTAACCATTGAAATGCAATTTATGGCAGATGTTCACCTAGAGTGTGAGCATTGTAAAGGAAAACGTTTTAAAGATGAAATTCTTGAAGTAAAATTCAATGAGAAGAACATTGCCGACATCTTAGGTATGACCATTGATGAAGCTATAGGATTCTTCGATACGGGCGAGAAAACAAAAATATCTAAACGACTGCAACCGCTACAAGATGTTGGATTAGGATACATTCATTTAGGACAATCTTCTTCTACCTTAAGTGGTGGTGAAGCCCAAAGAGTGAAGCTTGCGTCTTTCTTAGGAAAAGGTAAAAGCGCAGGACAGCAGTTCTTCATTTTTGATGAACCGACTACTGGATTACATTTCCACGATATTAAAAAACTCTTAGAATCTTTTAATGCTTTAATCGAAAATGGACATACCATTTTGGTGATTGAACACAACCCAGATGTAATTAAATGTGCCGATTGGCTCATCGACCTCGGAAAAGAAGGTGGTAAAAATGGTGGTCAGTTAATTTTTGAAGGAGTGCCAGAAGATATTATTAACTGCAAGGAAAGCTCTACGGGTTTGTTTTTACAAGAGAAGTTTGATAATTAATAATTTTTAGTGCCCAATGACTAATTTGATACCACGATAACTATCGGGATTTTCGAAGACCACTTGCAATACTCAAAATACAAGGTTTATTTGCTATTTCGAATAAGACAAAGAATAACTCCTTTAACTTCATCTACTTCTTTATTCTATTTCCTGCATTCTGACTCCTGATTCATCAACTAAACTGCAATTCAAACAATTTGCTGTAATACCCCTTTTGCTCGAGTAAATCGTTGTGAGTCCCTGACTCGACTATACGCCCATTGTCCATAACCAATATTTTATCGGCATTTTGAATGGTTGCTAAACGGTGTGCAATTACAATGGATGTTCTACCTTGGGTAAGCTTATCGGTTGCTTGCTGAATTAGCTGCTCCGTTTGGGTGTCTACAGAAGAAGTCGCTTCATCTAAAATCAACACACTCGGATTACAAACATAAGCCCGCAAAAAGGCTATTAACTGACGCTGTCCCGCAGAAAGCATCACACCTCTTTCGCGCACATTGTAATTATAAGCTCCAGGCAATTGTTCAATAAACTCTTCTAAACCGATTTCTTTTGCCGCCTTCTGAACCTCCTCTACTGGAATTTCTTTATCAAGAACTATATTTTTATAAATGGAATCGGAAAACAAAAACACATCCTGAAGTACCAAGGCTAACTTACTCCTAAGCGATTTAATGTCGTACTCAGTAATATCTTTATCATCTAATAAAATAGTCCCAGAATCGATATTATAAAAGCGTAATAAAAGATTAATAATCGAACTCTTACCGGCTCCAGTAGCTCCAACTAAGGCTAAAGTTTTTCCTGCTTCAATTTCGAAATTGATGTCTTTTAAAACAGGTTCGCCTTTTTTGTAAGAGAAATTAATATGTTGAAATTTCACATTCCCTTTCACTTCCTCTAACAGTAAACTACCATTAGAAGTCACAAACTCATCGGTATCTAAAATTTTAAAGACCCGAGTAGACGCCACAATACCTCTTTGCAAAGTATTTATACGATCTGCCAAATGACGAATAGGTCTAAACAACATATTGATTAACAGAATAAAGGCCATCATTAATCCGAGTGTTACCTCTCCACCCATAATCATATCTAAACCTCCATACCAAACCATTGCACCTAAAGACAAGGCACTCATAATTTCTATAACAGGCAAGAAGATTGAGAAATGCCAAATGGCTTTAATCGTGGCTTTTTTAAAGGTCGAATTCACCTCTTTAAAATTCTCTAATTCGGCTTCTTCTCTATTAAAAATCTGCACGATTTTCATTCCTGAAATATGCTCTTGTACAAAGGTGTTTAATTTCGATATTGCCGAACGCTCATCCTCAAAAGCACTTTTCATGGCTCTTTGAAAATACTTTGTAGCCCAAATTAAAACGGGGAAAACAGCTAATGATATTAAACTCAACATCACATCGCGCGAGAACATCCACCCCACAATAATCACAATTTTAAAAAGGTCACTAAAAATAACGAGTACTCCTTGAGAGAAGATTTCTGCTATGGTTTCAATATCCGAAACCGAACGCGTAACCAGTGCTCCAATAGGCGTTTTATCAAAATACTTTAAACGGAAGGATAAAATTTTCTTGTAGAGTTTTTCACGAATATCTTTAATCACCGACTGCCCTATCCAGTTGGCAGCATACATAAATAGAAACTGGAAAATAGATTCCAAAAGCAATAAGCCTATCATTATAAGCGTATACTTCAATAACATCTCAGGATCTCTACCGATAATAAAATTATCAACGGTGTACTCAATTATTATAGGTCGAGCAATCGAAAGTACTCCTAAAGCAATACTAAAGAATACACTAATTAAGAATATAGCCTTGTAAGGTTTTACAAAACTCAAGACCCTTGACAAGAGCTTTAAATCAATTATACTTTCCTTCTTCTCAGTTGCCATTAAATAGTTCTTGAGGATACTCAACTTTGACGAGATATAAACCCTGAGCTGGAGCTGAAACTCCAGCTGAGCCTCTATCCATTTTAGTAATCACATTTTTAAATTCTTGAAGCGTCATCTTTCCTTTCCCTACATCAACTAGAGTGCCCACAATAGCCCGAACCATATTTCTTAAAAACCGATCAGCTTCAATTGTAAATACCCACATCTCCTCTTTTTGCTCCCAAGTTGCCTTACGAACATCGCAAATATGAGTTTTTACATCAGAATGGATTTTAGCAAAACTGGTAAAGTCTTTCACTTCTGTCAGGTAAGCTGCCGCCTCATTCATTAGATTAAAATCTAAGTTGGAATACACCAACCAGGCTCCATCTTTTAGAAAAGGATTTTTCTCTTGACAAAGCCAATATTCATATACTCTAGCAGTTGCGTGAAATCGAGCATGAGCTGATTCTGACACTGGAAAAATAGACTTAATTAGAATCGCATCGTCGATATATGAATTTAAGCGATAAGCGATTTTCTCACAATCGAATTCTTTATCAGTATCAAAGTGTGCATACATCTGTTTTGCGTGTACACCCGCATCGGTTCTTCCCGCTCCTAAAATCATCACATCCTCTTTTAAGAGCATCGATAATCCTTCGTTAACCTTCTCTTGAACACTTACAGCGTTGGGCTGTACTTGCCATCCATGAAAATGGGTTCCCTTATATGCTAAACTGATAAAATATCTCACTAATGTCTATTTCTTACAAAAATACTAAGATTGATGAATTAATAACTATTTGATGATTTGAAGATTTGAGAATTTGAATATCTTTCTCGAATATGTGAAATTAAACTAATAATTGGTTTCCTCAAACAACTAGTATCTAGTAAAAACAAAAAATCACATCTAATAACAAACAACCAGAAATTAACAACTGATACTAAATGAAACGAATAGGACTTCTTTCTGATACGCACTCATATTTAGATCCAGCCGTCTTCAAGCATTTTCAAGAATGCGATGAAATATGGCATGCAGGAGACATTGGTGAAATAGAAGTACTCGATGAACTGAATAAGTTTAAACCTACTCGTGCAGTTTACGGGAATATAGATGCTGCAATAATCCGAAAAGCATGTCCTTTACACCAACGATTTATGTGCGAAGGGGTTGATGTTTGGATTACACATATTGGCGGTTACCCGAAGCGTTATTCACCTCCTATAAAAGAAGCCATAAAGAAAAACCCACCAAAATTATTCATCAGTGGGCATTCGCATATTTTAAAAGTAATGTACGATAAGGATTTAGAATTACTCCATATGAATCCAGGCGCAGCAGGAAAACACGGATTTCACCAAGTAAAAACATTGATACGCTTTACTATAGATGGCAAAGACATAAAAGACATGGAAGTAATTGAGTTGGGGAAACGTTAACGGATACGATCTACCGAACGTACTAAGTCATCGTCTTTCTTTACACCTCTATAAGCCATAATCAGAGCTACAAAAGCAAAAGCAAGAAGGAGAATACAATTTGTATTTAAAGACACTTCAAATTCTTGCAGAACCATAAATAAGCGCACTCCAATTACCATTTCAACTAACACAATTAGTCTGATTAACTTCATTTGCAGCTTACGATTCTTAAACATAAATATTCCGATCAAACTCAATAAGGCTCCTGCGACAGTTAAAATGAACATCTTGGTATCATCTTGTGCCATAAACAACTGTTCATTCAAAGTCCAAACAGGAACTTTAAACGAAATTAATGCCATTGCGATAGTCGCTACGAGTAAATATATGGATTGTATTCGCTGTATCATCTTTTTTTCTTTGCCCAAAAATAGTCAATAATACGATAATTAATAATGATATGCGAGCAATAAAATAACCTACAAAATATCTACTGATCAAATTGAGAATTAAAACTTTTAACCTGTAACTTTTAACCTTTAGCTTATAATTCGTATAATTGCATAACAATCCTTGTTTCCAGATTAATAGAAACAAATCCACAAATTATCATTTCGATACAATAAGTCATTTCTGACTTTATCTATACCCATAACATAAAATCTATGTACGATATTTTAGAACTAAAAGGCAAATTGCTCCCTGAGTTGCAGGAGCTTGCTAAAGGATTAAATGTTCCTAAGTTCAGATCATTAAAAAAAATGGACTTGATTTATCAAATCCTTGATGTTCAAGCCATTAACCCTAAAGCTACAGCAAAGCCTGAGGAAACAGTAAAACCTAAGGCGAAACCCAAGGCTGCTGCTCCTAAAAAAGAAGCCGTAAAAAAAGAGGTTATTGCTAAAGAAACTCCTAAAGTTGAAAAAACTGAAGCTAGTAAGCCGAAGTCTGATACAGAGGAGATAGAAATAACTAAACCAACAGAAAAAACATTACAGGCAAGAAAGAACCCTGAAAGACCTAATCCGAGAGAACGTCTTCTTCGCCCTAGAAGAAAACAAGAATCTCAATTAGACCGTATCAAAAAAGCAGAACAAAGAGTTTCAGAACCTACTAAAGCTGGTGAGCCCGTAACAAAAATGGAATCTCCAATTGCTGAAAAAGCTCCTGAATCTCCAAAAACTAACCTTTCGCAACCTGCTAACAAACCGAACCCACAACGCAATCAACCTCAACGTAGAGCTGAGAAGAAAGGTCACGTTGAATTTGAGTTTGACGGTATTGTTACTAGTGAAGGGGTTTTAGAAATTATGCCTGATGGTTATGGCTTCTTGCGCTCGTCAGACTATAACTACTTAAGTTCGCCTGATGATATTTACTTGTCTCATTCACAAATTAAACTTTTTGGTTTAAAAACAGGAGATTCTGTTAAGGGTGTCGTTCGTCCTCCAAAAGAAGGTGAAAAGTATTTCCCACTTAAAAATATTGAGAAGATCAACGGTAGAGATCCTTCGTATGTAAGAGATCGTGTTGCTTTCGAACATTTAACACCTTTATTTCCAGATGAGAAATTTAATTTGGCTGATAACAAAGCAGGAACTGCTGCACGTATTATCGACCTATTCTCTCCTATTGGAAAAGGTCAGCGTGGTTTAATTGTAGCTCAACCGAAAACGGGTAAAACTGTTTTATTGAAAGAAGTTGCTAACTCTATCGCTAAAAATCACCCTGAGGTATATATGATTGTACTTTTGATTGATGAAAGACCTGAGGAAGTTACTGATATGGCTCGCACAGTTAATGCAGAAGTTGTTTCTTCTACTTTTGATGAGCCTGCTGATAGACACGTAAAAGTTGCCAATATTGTTCTTGAGAAAGCTAAAAGAATGGTTGAATGTGGACACGATGTTGTGATATTATTAGATTCTATCACGCGTTTAGCTCGTGCATACAACACTGTATCGCCTGCTTCGGGTAAAGTATTATCCGGTGGTATTGATGCTAATGCGCTTCATAAACCGAAACGTTTCTTTGGTGCAGCTCGTAATATCGAGAATGGTGGTTCTTTAACTATTATCGCTACTGCACTTGTAGATACTGGCTCTAAAATGGATGAAGTTATCTTCGAAGAATTTAAGGGTACTGGGAATATGGAAATGCAATTGGATAGAAAAATTGCTAATAAACGTATCTACCCTGCTATTGACCTTGTTAATTCTAGTACACGTAGAGAAGACCTATTAATGGGTAAAGAAGAACTACAACGTATGTGGATTATGAGAAAGCATCTTGCAGATATGACTCCGCTTGAGGCTATGGAATTCTTGAAAGACCGCATTAGACGTACAGAAAATAATGCTGAATTCTTAGTCTCTATGAATGGATAGATCCTAGAATATAGAACACATGAAAAGACCAGCCTTAGAGCTGATCTTTTTTTTCACAAAACAAAACATAACACACTGATTTACACTTGCGTAACACCTCTTTTTTTCATACTTTTAAATACGTGGAATTAAAAACCAGGACTTATGTTATTCGAAAAAAAATGTAAAGAATGTGGCAACTGGTGTCAAGGACACAAGTTGGTATGTAATGATTGCCATAAGCCACTTAGAAAGATGAGACTTCGAGATCGATTGGTTAGGATGCATCGAAACGATCCTTTTGAGTTGAATTGGTTTGAGATAAGTCCTACCGACACTCCAGTGCTTGTATTTTCAAAACACATTGCAAGAACTGTTTTTTATGCGCTACTAGGTGTAGTAGCTATTTTTACTTTATTGATTGTTATCGCGACAGGAATCTATTAGGTTTCCCGCCCCAACACTATAAAAAAAAGCCCACTAGTTAATACTAGTGGGCTTTCCTGATTTATGAACTTACGATTTATTTACCGTGACATTGTTTGTATTTCTTACCAGAACCACATGGACAAGGCTCGTTACGCCCCACCTTTGCTTCTGTACGCACAGGCTGCGACTTTACTCTCTGTGAAGAAACCACACCTTGATCAGCAGTCGAACTTGAAGTATACTGTGGCATCTCTGTTCTCGAAGCAGTTAAATTAGGAGCTTTCCTCTGAGGAGCTTTAGCTTGTTGCACCTCTTTAGGGTCGCTAATTGGAAGATTAGCTTTATACAAGAAAGATACAATATCGCTATTCAATTTCTCTAACATTGATTTAAATAAGTTGAAAGACTCAAACTTATAAATCAATAAAGGATCTTTTTGTTCGTAAACCGCATTTTGCACTGATTGCTTTAAGTTATCCATTTCGCGAAGATGTACCTTCCAAGCTTCATCGATAATAGCCAAAGTCACATTCTTCTCAAAAGAATTAATCAGAGCCTTACCTTCTGTTTTATATGCTTCTTCTAAATTGGTAACTACCTGCATCGCTTTAGTACCATCTGTAAATGGAACTACAATGTTTTCATAATTTGCATTAGCATCCTCATAAACTCCTTTCACAACTGGGAAAGCAGTTTCTGCAATGCGATTCATCTTAATCGTATAAGAATCAATACTCGCTTTATAAAGTGCTTGAGTTAAGTCTTCTGGTTTACCCTTCTCGAACGTTTCAGCATCGAATGGACACTCCATTGAGAATGAACGCAAGACATCAAATTTAAAGGCATTGAAATCTCTCATATCAGCGTGAATATCAACGAGAAGTTGACAAGTATCGAAACACATATTGGTAATATCTACCGATAAACGCTCACCATCTAATGCGTGACGACGACGTTTGTAGACTACCTCACGTTGTGAATTCATCACATCATCATACTCTAATAATCGCTTACGAACACCAAAGTTATTTTCTTCAACTTTTTTCTGTGCGCGTTCAATAGATTTAGAAATCATAGAGTGTTGAATCACCTCTCCTTCTTCTAAGCCCATTCTATCCATCAATTTTGCAATTCGTTCAGAACCGAACAAACGCATCAACTTATCATCTAATGAAACGAAGAATTGAGAAGAACCTACATCTCCTTGACGACCTGCACGACCTCTTAACTGACGGTCGACACGACGAGAATCATGACGCTCTGTACCTACAATAGCTAAACCGCCAGCAGCTTTCGCTTCATCACTTAGCTTAATATCGGTACCCCTACCCGCCATATTGGTAGCAATAGTTACATTTCCTGGCTTACCAGCAGAAGCTACAATACTCGCTTCTTGTTGGTGCTTTTTCGCATTCAACACACTGTGCTCAACACCTCTAATCTGAAGAATACGAGATAGTTTTTCTGAAATATCGACTGATGTTGTTCCAACTAAAACTGGACGCCCAGATTTAGAAAGGCTTACAACCTCTTCTACTACGGCATTAAACTTCTCACGTTGAGTTTTAAAGACTTTATCTTCGTGATCAATACGGGCTATAGGGCGGTTTGTAGGAATTACAACCACATCCAACTCGTAAATATCCCAAAGCTCACCCGCTTCTGTTTCCGCTGTACCTGTCATACCCGACAGTTTGTTATACATACGGAAATAGTTTTGAAGGGTTACAGTAGCGTGCGTTTGTGTAGCCGCTTCAATCTTCACGTTTTCCTTAGCTTCAATGGCTTGGTGTAGTCCGTCAGAATAACGACGACCTTCCATAATACGACCCGTTTGTTCGTCAACAATCTTCACCTTGTTGTCCATTAAAACGTAATCCACTTCTTTTTCAAATAAAGCATAGGCTTTAAGAAGTTGATTCATCGTATGGATACGCTCGCTTTTTATAGCAAAGTCGCGCATCAGCACCTCTTTCGCTTCCATTACATCCTCTCCAGCTATAGACTTTTCCTCAAGCTTAGCCAGCTCTGTACCTACATCAGGAAGGATGTAGAAACTCTCTTCATCTACATTTGTAGAAATCAGATCTATACCTTTATCCGTAAGTTCAATGGAATTATTTTTCTCCTCAATCGTGAAATACAAGTCATCATCAATGATGTGCATTTCCTTCGACTGATCTTGCATATAATGATTCTCGGTTTTCTGAAGCAATAACTTTGTTCCTTCTTCTGCCAAGAATTTAATCATCGCATTATTCTTAGGGAGACCTCTAAAAGCTCTTAGTAACTTCTTACCAGCCTCATCGTTATCGCCTGCAGCGAACAACTTTTTAGCTTCAGAAAGCTCTGATGTTACCAATTTACGCTGTGTATCGTAAAGTAATTGTATTTGAGGTTTAAGCTGATTAAATTCATGCTCATCACCTTTAGGTACAGGACCAGAAATAATTAAAGGCGTACGTGCATCATCAATCAATACAGAATCCACCTCATCGACAATAGCGTAATTATGAGGACGCTGAACTAAATCTTGAGGCGAACGCGCCATATTATCTCTTAGGTAATCAAATCCAAATTCATTGTTCGTACCAAAAGTAATATCACAACGATAAGCTGCTCTTCTAGAATCAGAATTTGGCTGATGCTTATCGATACAATCTACTGATAGACCGTGGAATTGGTATAGAGGCCCCATCCATTCCGAGTCACGTTTTGCTAAGTAATCATTTACAGTTACTACGTGAACCCCATTACCAGATAAGGCATTTAGGTAAACAGGAAGTGTAGCCACTAGGGTCTTACCTTCACCTGTTTGCATTTCTGCAACTTTACCTCCGTGTAAAACCGAACCACCGATTAACTGCACATCATAGTGCACCATATTCCATGTTTGAGCAGCTCCAGAAGCCAACCACTCATTCGACCAAACCGCTTGATCTCCTTCAATAGTTACAAAGTCAAATTCTGCAGCAAGGTCTTTATCAAAATCCAGTGCAGTAACTTTCAGTTCTTTATTTTCAGCTAAACGGCGAGCCGTTTCTTTTACAACAGCAAAAGCTTCGGGCATAACCTCAAGTAAAATAGCTTCTGACTTCTCATAAGCTTGCTTTTTAAGCTCATCAATCTTTTTGTAAGCGTCTTCCTTTTCGGTAACAGCTACCTCATCTTTATCAAGCGAAGTTTGAATTTTTTCAATTTCAGCATCTTCTACCGAAATTGCTTCTTTAATCTTCGATTTAAACTCAGCGGTTTTCGCTCTAAGTTCATCGTCTGTCAAAGAAACTATAGCTGGGCTAACCTTTTGTACCTGTTCGATTATTGGCTTTAAAACCTTCAAATCTCTATCGGATTTACTTCCAAAAAGCTTCCCTAATATATTTTGTATAACGCTCATTTTCTGAATTTTTCAACGGATAACAAATGTAAATAAAAAGCCTATATCTATAGCTTTATTCGTGGCTTTTATCATGACAAATTCAAAGCCAAAAGCCCAAATATGACAATGCGTCATCTTAGACGAATGATTAAATACTATATCTGACTTTACGCATAGAGTAAACTGACATTTTGCTGATGAATCCCTCAACAGTAAAAATCTCTTTCAAAAAAAAATCCCTCGATTACTCAAGGGATTTTTTTTAATATTCTTCTTCGTTCCAAAGAAAGTCTTCTTCGGTAGGATAATCGGGCCAAATTTCTTCAATCGACTCGTAAGTATCACCTTCGTCTTCTATAGCTTGTAAATTCTCTACTACTTCTAAGGGTGCACCCGTACGGATTGAATAATCAATCAATTCGTCTTTGGTTGCCGGCCAGGGAGCATCACTCAAATAAGAGGCTAATTCCAGAGTCCAATACATAATTCTTTTGTTCTATTTTTTTGCAAATATAATTTATTTCATAAACTGAGCAAATCTTTCTCAGCAACACTCTTACCTTAATTTTCTGGCACCCAAGGAATCTCTTTGGCATCAAGGATTTTAGTAAGCAAGCGGGAAAGTACAAAAAGATAATCAGACAAGCGATTTAAATACTGAATTACTAAGGGCTCAACCTCTACTTCTTCACCCAACTCAACGCTTAATCGCTCTGCACGCCGGCAAACACATCGAGAAATATGACAATACGAAACTGTGGGATGACCTCCAGGAAGTACAAAAGTTTTAATTGGCTCAAGTGTGTGCTCCATCGCATCAATTGCACCTTCTAATGATTCTATATCTTCTTTAGAGATTTTTGGCAAACGTTTTTTTGCAGTCTCACTTTCGGTAGCTAATAAAGCACCAAGCGTAAACAAACGATCTTGAATCCTAATCAATTGAGCATTCCTCGCCTCATCAGCACACAAATCGCGCAACAAACCAATATAAGAATTCAATTCATCTACAGTTCCGTAGGCGTGAATTCGCAAATCCCCCTTTGAAACTCTCTGACCTCCATATAGAGAAGTCTCCCCTTTATCGCCTGTTTTTGTATATACTTTCATAACTACTTTACTAGTTTTACAATATTCTCATTCGGTAAGTCCGTTTCTACCAAGCCATCTCTTAAACGCAAAATACGATGTGCGTGACTCGCCACTTCTTCCTCGTGAGTAACTACTATAACGGTGTTTCCCATTTGATGGATCTCCTCAAACAAATGCATAATATCTAAAGAAGTCTTAGAATCTAAATTCCCTGTAGGTTCATCTGCCAATATGATCGATGGATTATTTACTAAAGCTCTAGCAACTGCAACTCGCTGCCTTTGCCCTCCAGACAATTGATTCGGACGGTGATCCATACGATCTCCTAAGCCTACCTTCTCTAAAACTTCGGAAGCTTTTCTATTGCGATCTTCAGCACTATAACCTGCATAAACCAAAGGCAATGCCACATTTTCTAAAGCAGTTAGTCGTGGTAATAAATTGAAAGTTTGAAAGATAAATCCAATTTCCTTGTTTCTAATAACTGCTAAATCATCATCCTTAAGAGAACTTACATCGGTACCATTTAAACTATAAGCACCAGCGGTAGGTGTATCCAAACAACCCAATAGATTCATTAAAGTGGACTTCCCACTCCCCGAAGGACCCATCATAGCGACATACTCGTTCTTTTGAACAGAGACATCTATTCCTCGAAGTGCTTTTACGATTTCTGAACCTACACTGAATTCTCTAGTTAAAGCTTTTATATTGATGATTGGATTAGACATAC
>Ga0209495_1001243_pt1 | contig 18081 bp, 17 predicted proteins | sample EN1Hudsemesocosm_FD_184629 | JGI IMG/M metagenome (GOLD analysis project Ga0209495, IMG submission 184629) | Methane-oxidizing microbial communities from mesocosms in the Hudson Canyon - EN1E Hudson Canyon (SPAdes) (version 2) | ecosystem: Environmental > Aquatic > Marine > Cold seeps | place... | reverse complement strand
CATATAGGTCCAGGAACGGACTTCTTCATGGATATAATCATTGTATTTACAATAATCAATATGATCCATAATAGTATCGCCATTCGCATGTTTGGCGCGTAGACCACCATGATATAGCTCTAAGGCACCATTTTCTTTAGTGAGTCCAAGGTAATTTGTCGCTATGGTGGCAAAGTCATCGTAGTAGGGAAGGTTGGAGCAGTGTACTTTTTTGATTAATGCAACAGCACCTGCTGACCATTCTATTACCTGATCTATATCCTCTAATAAATAATCCCGTTCGGCTTTAGTCAGTGATTTATTCATGCCGCCTGCAATGGCTCCAGTGCCATGAACGCGTTTTCCAGAAATCATTCGAATCACTTCTTGACCATATTTGCGTAATTTAACGCCTTGCAGGCCAAGATCGGGGTATTCATTTAGCACGGCAATTACATTGCGTTTGCTGATATCACTTTCAAAACCGAATAATAGATCAGGGCTGGAAAGATGAAAAAAGTGTAGCGCATGTGATTGCAATACCTGACCAAAATGTAATAAACGTCTTAACTTATCAGCACTAGTAGGTAGGTTTTCAGGGTCGATACCCACCAGTTGATCGATCGCTTTTGCCGCAGCTAAGTGATGACTGACTGGGCAAATGCCACATAAACGTTGAACCAGCACCGGGAGTTCCCAATAGGGACGGCCTTGAATAAAACGTTCAAAGCCTCTGAACTCAACAATATGCAAGCGAGCCTGTTTGACTTTGTTTTCTTCATCTAGCAACAAAGTCACTTTTCCATGACCTTCAACCCTGGAGACGGGGTCTATCACTACACGCTTCAGGTTTTCTTTATTTTCGGCGGTTTCTAAATTTTCGTACATAATCTTCTCTATCTAGGATAGGGGTATCTAAGTATCACCCATGTGTTATAGGGTGAATTCAAGCTAGTTATAGGGTTTGGCGTTAATCATAATGAACCAGCTCATAAGGTAGACTTGGGTCTCGGCCTTCCAGTAAATCTGTCAGGAATTTCCAAAAAACATCAGCCGAGGGAGGGCAACCTGGTAAATAGTAATCTACTTTAACAATTTCATGGATGGGACGGACTTTATCTAGTAATAGAGGTAACTCAGGGTCATTGGGAATTTGTGCATTTTCGACCCCTATACCATCAATATAAGCTTCATTTAAACACTCTTCTAAAGGGATATGATTACGCATGGCGGGTAAACCACCATTAATAGCACATGCACCGACGGCCACTATAATTTTGCAGTTGTTACGAAACTCGCGTAGCACATGAACATTTTCGGAGTTACAGACGCCACCTTCTATGAGGCCTATATCACACTGAGTACAATGTTCAATGTCAGTAATAGGTGAACGGTCAAATTCTACCAGCTCAGCTAGTTTTACCATGCGTTCATCAATGTCTAAAAATGACATATGGCAACCAAAACAGCCTGCTAAAGAGGTGGTTGCAACTCTGATTTTATCAGTCATTTTTATCAGACTCCTTTGCTAAAGCTATTTGGTCAATTTGTTGCTGATCATAAAGACGTTGTCCTATAGGGACAGTGTAAGCTGTTCGTTTAATCAAAATAGCACCTGTGGGACAAATATGGGCCGCACAATCATTAATGTCAATATCACTGTCTTTTAATTTTCCGCTTTCGGAATTAATGATCAGACGTTTATTGATGCCACGACCACTTATGGCAAATACGTTTTTATTATCACTCTGTTGGCTTGCTCTTACACACAATGAGCAAAAAATACAGCGATTATGGTCGATTAATACATCAGGATGGGAGGCATCTATTTCTCTATCGGCAAAGAAATGCGGATAGTGGTTGTCCAGCATATTTAAATGATAGGCAACACCTTGTAACTGACAATTTCCCGTTTTTTCACAAGAAGGGCAGAAATGGTTGCCTTCTACAAATAGCATTTGGGTGATTCTTTTGCGATCTGCCGATAACTCTTCAGAAGTATTTACAACGTTCTGATCTTCAGCCGCGGGAAATGTACAGGCCGTACAATTTCTACCGTTCACTTTAACCGTACAAAGTTTACAGCTGCCATGAGGTTCATAATCTGGATTGTGGCATAGATGAGGGATATATAAATTAGCAGCGGTCGCTGCTTCCATGATGGTTTGTCCCTCTTTAAATGGAATTTCTTTACCATCAATTGTTATCGTTTTACTCATATCACTTGTCCAGTTGTGCTAAATGGGCGTTAACATCGTTTCTGTTGGTTAGTTGTCTGGCGGTTTCCAGGGACGAATCTAAATCGAATCCTGGTTCAAAGCTAATGTCTTTAAGTTGTTGCTGATAAAGTTCAGGGTAGCGCTGTAGGGTAGAGAGTATGGGATTGGCCGCAGTTTGTCCCAGCCCACAATGGCTGTAACTTTTTACCAGTTGGCAGAGTTCTTCTAAAGCGACTACATCGCCAGATGAACCATGACCGTCAATTATTTTATCCAGCTGTTTTTTTAATAAAGAGGTACCAACGCGACAAGGGGTACAAAAACCACAGCTTTCATGGGCAAAGAAATGGGTGAAGTTTTTGGCGATCTCAAGAATGTTTCTACTGTTATTGAATACAATAAACGAGCCACCGGTTGCCAGGTCTTCAAAAGCAAGGGTTCGGTCAAATTCCTTATTGCAAATAAAGTTCCCTGAAGGCCCGCCGACTTGAACACCAAGGACATCATCAGCAGAACAATCAGAGAGTATTTGGTTGATCGTTGTACCGAATGGATATTCATAAATACCAGGCTGAGAGCAGTCACCACAGATACTTAAAATTTTAGTGCCTGTTGATTTTTCAGTGCCTATTTCAGCAAATTGTTGGCCACCGTATGCTGCGATTTGGGCAGCGGCAAAAAAAGTTTCTACATTATCAACTACGGTGGGTTTATTTAAATAACCTTGGGTGACAGGGTAGGGAGGACGATTTCTGGGGATGCCGCGCTTACCTTCCAATGATTCAATCAGGGCTGATTCTTCTCCACAAATATAGGCGCCTGCGCCTAAGCAAATTTCAATATCGAAATTAAAGCCAGATTCTAGAATATTATGGCCTAATAAACTAAGGCTACGGCGTTGTTCTATTATGAGTTGTAATTGCTCATATAAGTGTAAATATTCAGCTCGTAAATAGATAAAGCCCTGTTTGGAACCAGTAATTATGCTACAGACTGTCATGCCTTCAATAACTTGATGAGCATAGGAATTGAGTAATATCCGATCTTTAAAGGTACCAGGTTCGCCTTCGTCGGCATTACATATAGTATAACGTTCTAATTCGTTCTCTTCGGAGCAAAAACGCCATTTCATCGCGGTATTAAAACCTGCGCCGCCTCGACCACGAAGATCAGAGACCTTAACTTCTGCTAAGGTTTGAGTGAGTCCTCGCTCTAAGGTGGCTTTAATCGCCGCACCTTGAGGAATTTCAGTTGTTAACAACAGATCCGCTTTATGAATATTATCGGTCACCTGAAAAAATCGTTTAGGCCAGTCGTTTAGAGGAATCTGTCGGTTAATTAAATCGGCAATTTCATCGATTCTTGATTGAGTTAAGTGGGTTAATGCGTAGCCGTTAATAAGTCCTGCTGGGCCTTGGTCGCACATGCCTGTACAAGAGGTATTGTTTAAACTAATTAAGCCATCATCTCTAACTTTACCCACTTCAACATTAAGTTGAGACGATAGGTAGTCCATTAGTGATTGTTTGCCTAGCATATGATCAGTTATAGAGTCACTGATCAAAAGATCGTATTGGCCTTGAGGGTGTAAATGGAAGAAGCTATAAAACTCAATAATACTGATGATTTGAGTTCGATCAATTTTTAATAAACTAGCAATAATGTCTATTGCTTCGGTAGAGATACACCGGTATTTAGCTTGAATTTCTCGCAAAATGGCAAGTAACCGTACCGCTTTAAAGTTATTGTCTTCAACAACCTTTTGTATAAACTGTTTCATTTCTCGTTTTACCTCAGAGTATCAGTCCAACAATTAATAACAAATAAGTATCACAGAAGGGCTGCGTTCTAGTTATTTTTAAGTATATAAGAGTGTACTGTAATTACAAGTCCAAGACTGGGGTAAATATGAGGGTTTTATTATATGCTTTAGAAATTCTGCTGTAGGGCTTGCGAACAAATGTTATTAAGTTAAGGATAATATCTTTGTCAAAACAAATAAGTTTTCAAGCAAAGGCACAAAGTTACCAAGAAGAACGATTTCTTTTTCTTTTCTTTGTGCCTCTGTGTGAGTATAAAACCTTGTTTCATTTCTTAACTTAATGGCATCGGCTGGCGAACTGTACTAGGCAGTTCGCTGAACAGGCAAAGTAAAATGATTGAAATAGCTGTGAACCGTTTGTGGTTGTTTTATTAGCAGACTGTTTTTACACAGTTTTTACCTGCTTCTTTGGCGTTGTATACACCTTTGTCTGCTACTTTAATCAGTTCTTCGTAAGACTTTATGTCTGCTGTTTTGTAGGCCACTCCAATGCTAATACTTCCATGCCAAGGAATTCCTCCAGTGGGCACTCTTAGTTCAGATACCGTTTTACGCGCTAACTCTGCGATATGCATGCCGCCCTCTTTATCAGTGTGAGGGCAGATAACAAAAAACTCATCTCCACCAAGACGACAGACAGTATCGTCATTTCTAAAAGCGTTTTGTAGTGATGTGGATAACTCTACCAATACAACATCGCCCGCATCATGACCATAAGTATCATTAACGGCTTTAAAATGATCGGCATCAATCATCACACAAACCAGGGGTGAATTGGATTTTGTTGACTCTTCCCAGCTAGCAGACAAACAACGCATAGCGTGACGACGGTTTGGAAGTCCGGTTAAAACATCAGTCAAGGAAAGTTCTTCTAAATGATGATTAGCTTCAGACAGCTGTTTAGTGCGTTGCTGTACTTTTTCTTCTAAAGATTGATTTAATTTGATTAATTCTTTATTTCTTGCTGATACTTGTTCAAATAAACCATTTAGCGCAATCAGAAGTGGTTCGGTGGCACTGTCACTGTTTTTTTCTTCTGCTTCATAAGCTTTATCAGCCGCAATTCCTGATTGAATTGCGTGAATTTGTTTAGCCATATTCTGGTCTGAGCCAAGAATATGATAGGCAAGCCAATGAATAAGAAAATTAAGCAGTTGCTTTGCTGAATCAAGATTGTTTTCAGTCACTTTGCTATGCATCACCGATATCTCATGCAAAAAACCTTTGTGTACTTTTATATGGTGTTCATAGTGACGTTGATCTATTCCCGACTGAAGCATTAAAGCTTCTTCTTCTTGAAAATGGTATTCAGTGTAACTGGCTAGCTCTTTAAATAATTCTTCAATATCATTAATATTGACTTTATCTTCGGCTAAAAGGTTACCAAATTTATTAGTGATATTTACCAGATGTTGATGCTGTTGATCTACATCTGGAAGCCCTGTCATGTAGTTTTTATTCCAGTGAAACGATTCCATAGATTGACTATCTCTTGGTTTTAATTAAATGCCTTGTTTTCAATATGATTTATTATTGAGCCTAACATGAAAATTTACAATAAACCAACAGTTAATATAATAGCAAAATACAGGGATCTTGTTGGGTGTGGGATACTTATTATTGGCTTTAACTAATCGCTGAGTTTAAATGAAATGGCTATGAACAAACTGCAGCTTGCTGCCATACATTACCTCAAGACACTGGGGTGAATATATCAATGTAGCCTTGATGACCACATCATTGCTGTCATCAGTTTTGAAAAATAGAATTCAAACAACTTTAGAAAATGGACAATCAGTTTTTTGTTCACAGTCATAAAAGCTAATGATATTGGTGTTTCAGAAATTTACTCAGTTTTGCTTTATAATTTAGCCTCTAATTCGCTCATTAGCGATAAATATTCATTGCTTCTTAAACTATTTTGTCATTATGAATAAAACACCCACAAGCATGGAAAACAGTCATTTATTAATTTCTGCAGGTAAAAGTAGTCGTTTAGATGCGCTTAGAAAAAAAGCAGGATTGCTTACAAATAATTCTGCCTTGGATAAAAAACTAAATCAGCAAGCTAGTCTTGTCGGTTTGAATCAGGCAACTAAAGAGGCTTTACTTCAGGCGATAGCATTGATTGATGAAAAACTGAATAGCTTAATGAATGCTTATCCCGCAGGTAAGAAAAATACTTTTTTTAAACTTAAGCATGGAACTGAAGTAGGCAGAGTTAAAAAAATGCCAGTTAAGGCTGTTTTTAAGCTATTAAAAATAGACAGAAAACAAATCAAACATTTTCAGATGATTGAAAATTTGAATTTGAACGGTCAAAGCAGTGATGCTGAATAGAATTGTAAACCTGTTTCCTATATGGGCCATCTTGTTTTCAAGTATCGCCTTTTTTAATGCCGAAGCTTTTGCGGCGTTAAAACCGATTATTGTCCCTTTACTTGCCTGTGTAATGCTAAGTATGGGGATGACTTTAACCTGGGATGATTTTAAAGCGGTACTTAAAAAACCGCTGGTTATTACTGTTGCAGTTGCTATTCAGTTTTTACTGATGCCACTGTTTGCCTATGCTATTTCCATTTTTTTAGAGTTGTCGATAGATTTAATGACAGGAATGGTATTAGTAGGTGCAAGTGCTGGGGGAACGGCTTCAAATGTTATTTGTTATCTGGCAAAAGGCAATGTGGCACTTTCAATTTTAATGACGGTGGTTTCAACCTTGTGTGCTGTAGTTTTAATGCCAGCTTTAAGTTTTTTGTATTTAAACCAGGTAGTCCCGGTCCCTGTTGTAGGCATGCTCAATAGTATTTTGACTATTGTATTATTTCCGGTGTTAGTCGGGACTTTGTTAAACAGTTTTTTTACTCAGCGATTGAAAACAATTCAACCCTTTCTTCCTTTATTATCAACTTTTTCTATCGTTTTTATTATCGCCATTATAGTCGGCTTAAATCATGATAATTTGCGTGTTTTAGCTTTGCCTGTATTGATAGCGGTTTGTTTACATAATTTATTAGGTCTATGCGCAGGGTATGCTATCCCCTGGCTTTTAAAATACGATGCTCGTACTTGTCGTACAGTTTGTATAGAAGTAGCTATGCAAAATTCAGGTTTAAGTGTGGCGTTGGCGATTAAATATTTTTCTATTGCGGCTGCATTACCCGGCGCAATATTTAGTATCTGGCATAATGTTTCGGGTAGTTTGTTAGCTATGTATTGGCGAAAACAAGATAGCTAAAAGTGTAGATATGAAAAGGTGATACGTTTCAGGACTGCTTGCTTATGAGCTAGTTATTTCTAGCAGAATATTAATCATTCAATATGATAATGCTGAGTTCTATAGTTTCTTTAATAGTAACTACTCAGCGAGCGTAGGGCTGAAGGCATAGGGTATTGATTTATAAGGGCGCGTAAATACGTCCCTGTAAGCTCTGCTGCAACGTCCTGTTGCAGAAGCCTGATAAATCAACACCCTATACCCACAGAAAAATATACGCTGAGTAGTTACTCCTTTAATACTTTAATATTAATGAATAGTAGAAGGCAGCAGTTATGTTTATAACAGCATAAGCTAAAGTGGAATTATTTTTCATGGTCTTTTAAGTAAGGGAAGGCTATTATTCTTTTATCGCATAAGCTATTTTTCGATAGGAATATATGATGGGAACTACAATAAAGACGGATTTTGATTATTTGGTTGAGCAACTTGATCATACCCCGCTGGTTCCTGTTCTACTGGATGACCATGTTCATACGGTCTGGTGCAAACTGGAGTTTATGAATCCTAGTGGCTCCATTAAAGACCGTATTGCTAGACATATTTTGCATAAAGCGGGAAAAGAAGGTTTATTGAAATCGGGGCATGTGGTGGAGGCATCGAGTGGCTCGACCAGTATCGCCCTGGCCCATGTCTGTGCCTTAATGGGACTCCAGTTTACAGCGGTTTTACCTGAAGGGGCCAGTGAAGAACGTCTTTGGACGATGGTGGCATTAGGTGCGCAATTTGAACTGGTTCCCAGCAGCAGTGGAATGCTTGGCGCTATTGAGCGGGCAGAGCAGTTAGCTAAGGATAACTGCTGGTTTTTTGTAAAGCAATTTGAAAACACTGAAAATGCCAACGCTCATTACCAGACCGGGATTGAAATAATCGAGCAGATTCCCAGTCATAAAATTGATGCTGTTGTGAGCGGAATCGGTACAGGGGGAACTTTGGTGGGTTTAGCTCGTTGCTTTAAACAACAAGATATGGACACTTTGGCTGTTGTCGCAAGAACCGAGGGTGTGCGACTTCCCGGAACGGATATCGAATGCTGTAGTTTGATCCCCGGGACAATGATGGAAAATTTTCCTAATTTGTATACCACAGCATTAGAAAATGAGCGTGGCTTGACATTTAAAGAACAAAAGGTCAGTTATGATTTGGCAATGGAAACGACAAAACGTTTATGGGCCAAGGGCTATCCAGTTGGGCCAAGTTCAGGATTTAATTATGCGGCAGCCGTATATTATGCTCAACAGGAAAATCTTGCTGAGGACAGTACCATTGTGACCGTGTTTCCTGACCGTATGGAGCGTTATTTCTCAACAGCATCTTTCCAGGACATTAAGCATAAAACTGCGACCATGATTCGGGAAAAAGAAAACGAGAAGTTGAAAAGGGAAATTAAGCAAGAAATTTTAAATGAATTAAGTGTAAAAAGGTGATGACATGTGTCGATTCCTGGCCTATTTAGGAACCCCGATTATTATCGATGCACTGTTATATCAGCCTAAAAACTCTTTGGTTAATCAAAGTTTTCATGCGCAGGAAATAAAAGAGCCTCTGAATGGCGATGGTTTTGGAATGGGCTGGTATGTTCCCTCAATCAGCAAAATCCCCGCTGTTTATACATCGCCTATGCCAGCATGGAGCGATCGAAACTTACGTCATTTAGCTCCTAAAGTTTCTTCTCCTTGTGTTTTTGCTCATGTCAGAGCCTCTTCTATGGGGTCAGTGTCACAATTAAACTGTCAGCCATTTCAATATGAGAATTATCTTTTTATGCATAATGGAGAAATTAGAGGTTTTCCTCAGATCAAACGAAATTTACGCAGAAATCTTAGTGATGAAATCTATGAATGGATTGAAGGCGAGACAGATTCAGAACATTTCTTTGCACTTTTTTTAAATCGATTATTAAAAAAGAATAAAACTTCTGGTGTTCACTTTCTTTCACAGACCTTAGTTGAAACTATTGAGGAATTAGAAGCGTTAAAAGTTGAACATGGCGTTCAACAAGCATCGTCTCTTAATATAGTGATGACAGATGGTAGCAGTCTTGTTGGTGTGCGTTATATATCTAAGGGGTATGAACAAACACCGCCTACGTTATATTACTCATCAGGAAAGCTATGTACTTGTGATAATGGAATCAGTCATATGGATTCATCATCATGTGATAAGGCTGTGTTAATAGTCTCTGAAAAATTAACGGATTATCAAGATGAATGGAATGAAGTTCCCCCTAATCATTTAATAGAAGTGGATGAACCTCTTTCAGTCAGTATTAAGAGCTTGCCTGTGTTTTGATTGCTCAACGCGAGGGGGAGGGTGGCAAGTATGATTCCCGTTGATGGAGGGCTGTGGGTTAGTCGCGCTGAATATAATGAGCAGAATAAGTGTGATTAAAGTATGTGTATATTTAGGTATCTTCGTTTATTTTAAAACGACAAATATGCTCGCCTTTTGCCATACACTCAATTTGTTCGATATCCTTATTCAATAAAGTTGAAATTAAGGTTTTATCCAGTTCACATATCTCATCATGTTTTTGCGCCAGATCATGATAAATGCAATTGCAAGCATCAATATATAGTTCACCTGTAATATTGTCTTTGTTGGCGGATGTTTTGTAGCCCAATTCATCCATAATGGTCATCAACTCATCAATTCGTTCCTGTGTTGATTTGCCTTCAAATCGAGCTAAAAGAGTTTGCGAAAGTGATAGCCCAAGTTTTTGTAGGTAAGCAGTGAAGGCCTCACTTCCCATCTCTTGTTTTAAATCTGACAGGATAAGTTCTGAAAACCAGGCGTACTGTTTAGGGAAAGAATTTAATCCTGCTTCTGTCAATATGAAAGTACGAACTGGCCTGCCAGCGGTCTTTTTTAGCTCACCTGTTTGGATCAAACCATCTTTTTCTAGGCTGGAAAGATGTTGTTGCACGGCATTTCGTGAAATATTTAAGTTGCTGGCAAGTTTGTCAATGCTGAGGCCAGCCCTGTTTTTCAGAAATAGATCAAGAATTTCACGTTGACGCGGGCTAATCTTATTAGACATGCTACTTTGTTAATCCATTAGTTAAAGGTAAAGAATAACAAATTATTCACAAAGATGCAGTATTAAATCTTTTGACATAAAGAACTTGTAGAAGGGGGCTTGTTTTGTTATTCTGCAATTTCAGATATATAAAAATTATAATGAGGAGTTTTTAAATGAGTGAGTCTCTATTTGATAGGATTGGTGGTGAAGCGGCTGTAAATGCGGCGGTTGAATTGTTTTACAGAAAAGTTTTGGAAGATTATCGAATTAATCGTTTTTTCGATAAGACCAATATGGAAGAACAAATTACTAAGCAAAAAGCTTTTTTTACCATGGCTTTTGGTGGCCCAAATACTTATACAGGGGGCGATATGCGTAACGTCCATGCACGTTTAGTCAAAATGGGATTAGATGATTCTCATTTTGATGCTGTCATGGAGCATCTAGGGGCCACATTAGTTGAGTTGAAAGTTCCTGCTGATCTAATTGGTGAAGCTGCTGCAATTGCTGAAAGTGTTAGACCTGATGTTTTAGGTAAGTAAAATTAAAACATATTTATAGATTAGGAAAAGAGAAAATTATTTTATTTTCTCTTTTTTTATGCCCTAATTTTTACTGTTAATGAATTGATTTAAAATGACAAAATTACATATTGGTGAGGAAAGTTTTAACTGTCAAGATGATGAATCTGTTTTGGATGCTTTATTAAGGCAGGACGTTGATGTTTCTTTTGCATGTAAAAAAGGGACTTGCCATAGCTGTATGTTGCGTTGTACTGATGGCAAACCTAGCAAAAAATCACAAGCAAACTTAAAAGATACTCTACAAAGACAAAATTACTTTCTCTCTTGTCTCTGTATTCCAGAGCAGGATATGTCTGTTAAGTTACCCGAGCAATCAGAGTTATTTTCTGAGGGTAAAGTTGTGGTCAATGAAATGCTTAACAGAAATACCATCTTATTGATTGTGGAGTGCCATGATGTACTTGAGTATTTTGCAGGGCAGTTTGTTAACTTACAGCGAGAAGATGGTTTAACGCGTAGTTATTCTATTTCTAATACTCCTCAGGAATCTAAAACCCTGGAGTTTCATATTCGACGCTTGCCAGGAGGAAAGTTCAGTGAGTGGGTTCAAGATCATCTTAAGGTGGATGACCTGATTTCTGTTTCTGAGCCACAAGGGCATTGTTTTTATATTCCCGAGCGCAAAGATGAAGGTATATTGCTTGTCGGGACGGGGACGGGGCTAGCTCCTCTAGCAGGTATTTTGACAGATGCACTTTCACATGGTCACTCAGGCCCTATTCATTTATTTCATGGTAGTAGTGAGCAAGAAGATCTGTATAGGATTGATGAAATGAGACAGTTGAGTGAGCAGTATGCTAATTTTTCTTATACACCGTGTATTTCTGGAGAACAGGTACCAGAAGGTTTTGAAAAAGGGCGGGCAAATGCTGTTGCTTTAGCAAAAGAACCAAATTTAAAAGGCTGGCGTGTTTTTCTTTGTGGTCATCCTGAAATGGTCAGTCAGATGAAAACGCAGGCCTTTTTAAAAGGGGCTTCTTTAGACGATATTTATACAGATGCTTTTCATTTGTCAGCAGAATAAATATATCTGTAGAGACGTTGCATGCAACGTCTCTACATTTCTTTGAAGTGTGGAAAAATTATTTTTTTGGGAATCTATCTGCAAATTTTGGAGCTGATATACCGGGTATGCTGGGTAAATCACCTCGCCCATTTCCCACTTTAAGCTGGGCTTTCATACCTTTTTCCACATGTTGGGCAATATCACAATGAACCAGATAGGTAAAATGACTGCTGGGGACAATGAACGTGCCCGTTTTTTTACCTTTCCCATTTACTTCAATGTGAAACATGCCTTCTGGATACAGATACTTAGGTAAGCCATGTATCATCCATTGATGTCGAATATCATCATCATTGGTAAATTCTACCGTTATCCGGCTGCAAGGTTTGGCTTGCCACTGATGTTTGTCAAAGCCAAACACGGTGCCTGGATACGGTTTGGCATGTTCAACACCGGCTTTAACCTCAATAGTGATATCTTCCGATATTTCAGTACAATCTTTCGGTAGTGTATCTTTGTTTTCATACATCACCATACCTTTCATATCCAACTGCATATTACCGCCACATCTGCCTTCACCACACTTACCTTCCATTATTTTTTTGTCAGGTTGTTGCTGAGACTGCTTTTGGCTTAGCTCTTTTGTTTCAAAGGCATCATCTGCTGCTGCATTAACATCGGCATACAGACTAGTAATACTGATGCCTAAGGCAACGAGTGAGCCGGTGGAAATCGATTTTGTAAGCTTTTTATTATGCATTAGATTTGGCCGAGTTTTTTCTAAAGATCAGAATGGTTGCTACTAACAGCGTTAATTGTAAAACCAGGATGGCAATTTGAGTCATATCAGAGGAGTCCTGTTCTGTTTCTTCAACTTTTTGTTCCGCAGTTTTAGTTATTTCACCGTAATGTCGGTTTTCATCTGATAAATTCCAGATAGGGTATTTTTTCTGATAAAACTCTTTAGTGAAGAATGGGCTGACATCAATGCCTTGTAGTTTAGGCATGCCATTAGGGCCAAGAAAAGATTCAAAAACAACGCTGCTGATATGACCTCCAGGGTAGATGCCATCAGTTGTAACACCCGCTTCATTATGATCATGAAATGTCCATATACCAGGTCCCATATTATTTAAGCCATCATTTTTTGCATATAATTCAAGGTCAATACGCTGGGCAGGACCCAAAGTAAAAACATCACGTTGAATACGGGCTTCAGGGTTGAGTTTTACGCCATCAAAATGCGTGGCTGTCGGCTTAAAACCATGAGTGTGCAAGGCAACTTGTTGCTCCCCAGCATTAAAGACGCGCAATTTTATTTTTTCATCTGGTTTTATAACGACCATGGACTCCCTTAAGGTGTAGGGAAATGAACGACCGTTTAAAATGAAATACTCAGGTGCTCTTTCTGTTATGTTGTATTCACGATTATAGCTTTTGGCTAATAGTCGTGAGTCATTTCCCTGCTGAATTAAATTATGTAATTCACGGTCTATATCTTGATATTGTAGGTCATATTCCTGGCTGTAATCTTGTTTTACAGCGACTGAGGAGTGTCTGACAGCCCCCGCTCCAATATTAAATGTTTGCACCCAGTTATTGGGTTTATTTTCTTCAACAATAAACATACCTATCAGACCCATTAATATATGAGTATGAGCTTGAACATGGCAATGATACACCATGGTCCCAGTCTGTCTTGGGGTTAGTTCGTATGAAAAAACTTTTCCAGGCAGGGTTAGTTTATTGCTAGTTTGTGGAACGCCGTCGTTCCCTTCGCCATTTTCTTTTTGGAAGGGGTGGTCAACGCCATGAAAATGAATGCTGTGTGGAAAGTAATGCGAGTTTTCAAGCGTCACAATTATTTTATCATCTTGCTCAACTCTGATTGAAGGCGAGGGAAGACGCAATAAAGGGTTGGCTTTGGTGCTGGCAAAACTTTCGTTAGACATGCCGCGACTTTTGGGTGCAAATGCCCAGAAACCAGGTTGTATGCCCGGGGCTATATCATAAGTGGTAATTGGTTCTTTTATATCGGGTGAAAAACCATTAAGCTCAATAACTTCAAGACGAATATGAATTTCATCAGGATCGCCATCGCCATCAATATCATTGGTTTTAATCAATGTATCGGGTGATAGTTGAGTTTGCATCATGGTTGCCATCGATACATTATTAGTCCCTTTAACAAATGCAGCAATGTTGTAGGGATTATCTGGATTGCAGACAGGGGAAGGCGCAATGGATACGTCTTCAATTAGTTGTTGTTTTCTCCATGTTGGGTCGACTGTTTCTGGGCAGAATGGCTCTACCAGGCCAAGAAAAGTTTCTTCTGTGGCGGGTGCTGTCGGGAATTCTGCCAATGAAATAGAGGGTAATAAAAGAAGGGTGAAGATATAAAAGGGAAGTCTATGGTGACGCATTAGATCGCTATCCTGAACAAAAAAGAGCAAAAGAAAATAGAGTCAAAGCATTCAGTTGTTATGCAATGTGCTTTTATTTAGTAGGGGGAGCACCAATGCCATTAAGTTAAGAAGTTTAACAAGATTTTATACTCACACAAAGTCACAAAGTCACAAAGAAATCGCTCTTCTTGGTGGCTTTGAGTCTCTGTGTGAAACTTTTATGCTCGCTCTTAATTTAATTATATTGGGGTGTGCCCCCTGGTGTTACAAAGTCAAGTGGGGTGGAAAAGCGATAGCGTAATCCACCCGTGTAAATTAAATCAATTAGTGCCAGCCACCATATTGTGAAGTAGGATCACCGCGAAAGCCTGTCGAGGTTTTATTTGCATCAATAATGCCGACTGTACTGTCAGCTGCGATGGTCATATTAGAATGCGTGTAACCACCTAGTGATTTCGCTTTTTTAGCGATTAAGGTTGTTAAGTCATTAATGTCATATTTTTTTAAGGCAGAAAATATAGCAACAGAAACCAGCTTGTCTTTATCGGCACTATTCGCTGTTGAACTAAATGTTAGAATAATAGGTAACTCAGTACCTGCAGGAATGGTTACTGAAAAATGGCTGTCTTTATTGACTAAAGTTTGAGCGATTTCTTTGTTTTTGCTATTTGTAACCGTGATTTCACCCACTTTAATGTTACCTTTTTTAGTGCTAACTCTACCTGTAAGTGTTGTTTCTTTATTGTATTTTTGCGTTTTCTGCAGGGCTGTTAAGCCATTTTTATTGCTAGTGTCATTATTATTGCACGCAGTTATTACTAGGCTGAATAAGATGGTGAGAAATAATGCGAGGTGTGAGGGTGTGTTGTTGATCATGGATTTTCTCTTTTCCTTCAATTATACCATAGCGCAGCTTGAAAGCTTATGACTGATTGTAAGGGGAAGTACTGAAAAAAATGAGACAAGTAAATTGAAAAAAAATTCATAAAACTTATTAATAAATTTAGCCGATAATCTGAGGGATGAACCATCTAATATTTGCTATACTTAAACAGATTAGTCTTATTAAGATATACAGACATACGGGCAATTATTTAAAGCCTGTTACATTAAATTTGGATTTAACGGTTAAATTAAATTATGGCACAATCAGATTCATTTCAACCTGACCTTGACTGGAGTCAGGTGCGGGAGACTGTTAAATTGTTAACGGTTTCTGTTACGCAAGTCGAATCAAATATGCATGTAGGTGATGATTCTGTTACTAAATTAACAGAATCGTTTACATCAATAGTTGATCATATGACTCAAATTAATGAACTATTGAATACTCTAGAGCCCAGTGATGTAAAAACAGCTGCACTGGATCATTGTCAACAAACGAATGAGAAAATTCAGACTTCAATTGTTGCATTTCAGTTTTATGATCGCTTACAACAATCATTAAGCCACGTGTCTAATAGCCTAAGAGGATTGTCCTCTTTAGTGGAGACTCCCGAGCGATTGTATAACCCGCTAGAGTGGAAGAAATTTCAGGATGGAATTCGTAACCAATATACCATGGAGTCTGAAAAGATTTTGTTCGATGCTCTTTTGCAAGGTAAAAGTATTGAGGAAGCGATTAAGTTAGCGGCTCAAGCTGATGAAAATGATGAAGATGAAATTGAACTTTTTTAATATTGAAAGTGAATAGAACAAAGGATGGTATGAAAAAAAAGCTATTAGTTTTAGGGGTAGCCCAGCTGTTGATAAGTGGTTGTAGTGAATTTTATGGTTATCAACCGCCTGCGCCAGTTTTTGGAGAATCACAAGGTACAAATCCTTATGAAAACCAAACTGAACCTTTAGTTAGCCGACCCGTTGACGATGTTAACCGGACTTTTAGTAAGCAGGCACTTGAAAGCAAACAGTCGGCTGTTATAAATGATAATAGTTCTGTTTACAAAGAGCCGCTAATTGCTAAGAAAACAACTTCGCCAGCAGTTTTAGCTTTAGTGACTGAAGCCGACCGTCGTACGAAAGCGGGTGATCTTGAATCTGCCGTGGTGACTATAGAACGAGCATTAAGAATAGACTCAAGAAACCCTGAATTAACTTATAAATTGGCTAGCTTACGGCTTAAGCAATCTAAGCCGAGATTAGCAGAAGACCTGGCAAAAAAAGCGGCAATGTTAGCGGCTAATGATAAGGCTTTAAAAAAGCGCAGTTGGCTGTTAATCAGTGAAGCTAGAAGGCAGCAGAAGAATTATTATGGGGCCAAAGAAGCTAAGTTAAAAGCGGATAGATTGTAAAGCGCTTCATTCTAAGTCGCTTATTATTCCGCCTTTTTAAAATCTAATTATAAAAACATCTTATTGAAACTATTAGATTTGTCATCAATGTTTTTGCCTTGCTTAGGGTTTGACGAAAACAAACGGCATGATAGGCTACGCCTCTAATTTACAAAATGATTAAATAATGAATGAACTAGAATCTTTTTTTAATGCTGATGGCGCCTTATCAAAAGTAATCCCCGGCTATTTGCCACGAAACTCTCAGTTTGAGATGGCGAGTGCTATTGAAGATGCTATTGCTAACAATAAAAATTTAATTGCAGAAGCAGGGACAGGCACGGGGAAAACCTTCGCATATCTGGTCCCGGCCATCTTTTCCAGAAAAAAAGTGATCATTTCTACAGGGACTAAAAATCTGCAGGATCAGTTGTTTAATAAAGATTTGCCCTTGGTGCGAAAAGCCATCAATGTTCCTTTTAAAGCAGCCTTACTCAAAGGCCGAGCAAATTATTTATGCACTTATCGTTTAGAAAATGCTGTAAATACCAGTTTTGGTTTCAGTAAAGAAGATGCCGTAGCTTTAGCACGGATTAAAGCCTGGTCTAGAAAGACGAAGGCTGGTGATATTTCTGAAATTTCTGATGTTGCAGAAGGTGATCCAATCTGGTCACAAGCAACATCAAATGTTGATAACTGTTTAGGCAAAGAGTGTAAGGATTACGACGATTGTTTCCTGGTACAAGCTCGAAAAAAAGCGCAAGAATCAGATATTATTGTGGTTAATCATTATCTGCTTTGTGCGGACTGGTCGATAAGGGACTCAGGTTTTGGCGAGTTATTACCCAATGCTGAAGTTGTTATTATTGATGAGGCTCATCAATTATCTGAAATAGCATCAAATTTTTTAGGTTTATCCCTTAGTGCCAAGCAGTTAAATGAACTGGCAACCGATACTTTAGCTGAGTATTTCAAGGATGCTAAAGACATGCCTAATCTACGGACCGCATGTGAAGATCTACAGTTTGAAGTAAAAGATCTACGATTAGCTTTCGGTATGGAGTTAAGGCGAGGTGACTGGAAAGAGTTAGAAGATAACCCTAAAATCTCGGCTGCTTTGGAATCAGTGCACAAACAATTAGATCGACTAGCAGAGCAATTGGAATTAGCTTCGGTTAAAACCAAAGGCCTGGAGTCTTGTTATGAGCGTGTAGAAGCCTTGGAAGAATTACTCAATAGCCTGATAACTGATAACAGTGGTAAATGGATACGCTGGTACGAGACTCACAGTAAGTCATTTACTTTAAGTAAAACCCCTGTAGATATTGCTGCTGAATTTAAGTCCTTTATGCAGCAACATAAAGCCAGCTGGATTTTTACCTCGGCCACTTTAAGTGTGGCTAATAACTTTACTCATTTTTCTAAAGGCTTGGGCTTATATGAAACGGAGGGGGAAAGTTGGGAAAGTCCCTTTGATTTTGAAAAACAATCCTTGTT
>Ga0209495_1001241_pt1 | contig 18100 bp, 18 predicted proteins | sample EN1Hudsemesocosm_FD_184629 | JGI IMG/M metagenome (GOLD analysis project Ga0209495, IMG submission 184629) | Methane-oxidizing microbial communities from mesocosms in the Hudson Canyon - EN1E Hudson Canyon (SPAdes) (version 2) | ecosystem: Environmental > Aquatic > Marine > Cold seeps | place... | reverse complement strand
TGACGATGGAATTCAAGGCTTAGAAATCACAATCACGATTCCTTTAAATGTCACAGTGACTGAGCCCTAGAACACCCCTTCACTTTAACCAATGAGCACGACCAAAACCCGCAACATAGCGCCTCTTTATTATCTTTAAACGATAGAAATCAAAATCTAATAACTGAAAATATTCACGCGCTTCTGGGAATTGTTGAAAGTATTTCTCCCCATCTTGCTGTATCGACGGATCGTCAGCATGCACTTTTTCCATTTCACCCAACAGTGTCAAACGCGCCGTTTGCTGCATATCATCGCCAATATCGGCCGAGACTAATAACGACACCTTATTCTGCTGAGCTATATGTTTACTGTGCTCGGCAATACGGCTGAGCAATAAGATAGGCAACGCATTATTCTCACGGCTTTCACCTACAATAAAGCGCACCATAGAACCAAACGGAAAGCCCGCCGCTTTATCTTCACTATCGCAATCGGCGAAGGTTGATAACATGCCATGAGATTGGGAGTTCAATAAGGTTAAAACTTCTTGCTCTAGTTCATCTTTTTTCATTTTCTATCCCAATAACAAGTTCTCAATTTGCTGCTTACACCAGACCATAGCGGGATCTTGTTGAGCTTTATGATGCCAATATAGGTGCACTTCTAGCGGCTCCGTTTTAAACGGCAAATCTACAATACAGGTGGTATTGTTCGCATTATTTTCATCGCATAAGGCTTTCGCATAAGTCGTTGGCAAGGTTAACAACCAATCGGTTTTTTCAACCACTTTAGCCGCGGCATAATAGTGCTGGCAGCGCATGGCAATTTCACGACTTTCACCCAAGCGAGATAAGGCTATGTCTTCTACTCCCGGGCCATCCGGGCGGCTAGACACCTGAATATGCTTAGCCTGTAAATAAGTCGATAAATCAAAATCAGCCGCCGAGTTTTGCGCTAACGGATGATCTTTCGTCATCATCACCGACAACTCTTCACTGCCTAATAATTCGTGATTAACCTGTTTAGAAACTGGAATCAGCACATCCGCGGCAAAATCAATGGTGCCACGCACTAAAGCACTTTCAATATCTCTCCGTGCCATACGGACACTGCGAATACTCACGTTGGGGGCAACCCTTTGCAGATGGGCAGCAATTTCCGGTAAGGCTCTCGCTTCCAATACATCGCGCATCGCTATGATAAAGGTGCGTTCAGCACTGGCAGGGTCAAAGAACAGGCCATCACTTAAGGTCGACTCTAGATTTCCCAATCCTTCGCGCACGCGCTCAATGATCGCTTTCGCTAAAGGCGTCGGCACCATCTTTTTGCCTGAACGCTGAAATAGCGGATCATCAAAACGTTCACGCAAGCGAGATAATGCGTGGCTTACCGCTGGCTGTGATAGGTTCAATGCTTCACTTGCCCGAGTTAAATTACCTTCACGGTAGATCACATCAAAAACGACAAACAAGTTCAAATCAACGCGCGATATATCTACATTGGCCATGACCAAATACCCTGAATTCTTCTTTAGATCATAAATAATAAGAATATAATCTCATTAAAACTATTCAGTTCATAGATAGTCAGCGACATTTTAGTATAGTGGTATTAATTCTATTGATGGAAAACAGACAATGAGCAAAGTATTAATCACAGGGGCTGCCAGTGGCCTAGGTCGCGCACTAGCCCTACGATTCGCCCGTGAAGGTGATGACATTTGCATTGCTGATATCAACATGGAAGGCGCTGCGGAAACCTTAGAGCTGGTCAATAGCGCAGGTGGCACAGGCTGGGTATATAAACTCGATGTTACCCAACCGGAGCAATGGCAGAGCCTTTTAGAAGAAGTTCAACAACGCTGGCAGCGCATCGACGTTGTGATTAATAATGCTGGGGTCGCGACGGGTGACCGCATTGAGCAAGGTGATTGGTCCACTTGGGAATGGGTGATCGACATTAACTTGAAGAGCGTTGCCCTAGGCAGCCGTACTTTTGTCCCGATGATGAAAGCCCAAGGCAGTGGTCACTTCATTAATACCGCATCATTAGCCGGATTAATGGCTGCACCTTTAATGGCTTCTTATAATGTCACCAAAGCCGCTGTGGTCGCCCTGAGCGATACCATGCATCACGAGCTAAAACCCTATGGCATCGGCACAACGGTATTATGCCCTGGTTTCTTCCGCACGAATCTCGATAAAGGCATGCGTACCAGCGATCCACAATTATTGAAAATGGTGGATAAGGTCTTTGAGTCGTCTGAATTAACCGCCGACGATGTCGCCGATATTTGCTATCGCGATATGAAGAAGAATAAGCTCATCTGTAATCCACATAAAGTCGGCCGCCGTGCTTATTTTGTGAAGCGTTACCTACCTTGGTTATATACGCGCCTAGTGACCAGTACGGCGACTAAGATGAAAAAATACGACCCTCAGCAGGCGAAATAAACATGTCCCAAGAGAAATCGAGCGAACAATTTATTGATCAAGCAAAGGCCTTACGCAGCAGTGATGCCTTTGATATTCAAGCCGTGCATGACTGGCTGATTCAACAAGGCATCGAACTGGGTGATGAACTTCCTGAAGTAAAACAGTTCGCCGGTGGCGCTTCCAACCTCACTTATCACTTAAAATATCCCGCTGCGATTAAAGGCGGCGATCTGATTTTACGCCGCCCACCCGCAGGCCATAAAGCAGCATCCGCTCATGATATGAAACGTGAATTCAACGTCATGCAAGGGCTAAAACCGGTCTATCCTTTTGTCCCTGACATGATCGCTTTTTGTGATGATCAGTCGATTATCGACTGTGATTTCTATGTGATGGAAAGGTTGCACGGCATTATCCCACGTAATAATTTTCCTCGTGGTATGAAGCTCAGCTCAGAAGAAAATCGTAACTTCAGCATCAGTGTTTTAGATAAGTTAATCGATCTGCACAAGGTCGATTATCAAGCCGCGGGCTTAAGCGACTTAGGCAAGGGCTATGGTTATGTAAAACGCCAAGTCGATGGCTGGAGTGGCCGCTATACCAAGTCTAAAACGTGGAACGTTCCCAGCTTCAAAAAAACCATGGATTGGCTTAGCCGCAATCAACCCGACGATGTAACCACCTGTATTATTCATAACGATTACCGCATGGATAACGTAGTTCTGGACCCGCAAGATCCACAGAATATTATCGGCGTATTAGATTGGGAAATGGCGACCCTAGGGGATCCATTAATGGACCTAGGTAATAGCCTCGCCTACTGGGTGCAAGCCGACGACGATTGGTTCTTACGGCAAATTCGCCGCCAGCCTACTCATTTAGACGGTATGTTAAAACGCGACGAAGTCGTTGATTATTACTGCGACAAAATGGGCTTTGATAAATCCAACTGGGACTTTTATGAAGTCTTCGGGCTATTCCGTTTGGCCGTAATTGTGCAGCAAATTTATTACCGCTATCACCATAAGCAAACGGACAACCCAACGTTTAAAAACTTTTGGCTCATCGTCCACTACATCAACTGGCGCTGTAAAAAAATCATAAAACAGAGCCACATCAAATAATGGCGAGCATCTATCTCATCCGTCACGGCCAAGCTGGATTTAATAAACTCGACTACGATCAGTTATCCGATCTTGGCCACCAGCAAGGTGAACTCATAGGGCATTCATTAAATGGACGCGCTGTTGAAGCGAATCTTGTTGTGCATGGTGCCATGCGCCGCCACCGCGAGACCATGCAAGGGGCGCAAAAAGGTTGGCACGCGTATGGCCCTGTGGTTGAACACGCGGGCTTTAATGAATTTGATAGTGACGATGTAATTGCCGCCGCGCATCCAGAGTTTTCAATCAAAGGCTTATCAAAAACCGGCATCGGCCAAAAGATCACCCTAGGGGCGTATTTAGCCAAACAGAAAGAACCTAAAAAAGCCTTCCAAGTATTATTCGCCAGTGCCATCGAACGCTGGAGCAGTGGTCAGCATGACGAAGATTATATTGAATCTTGGAATCAATTTACGGCTCGCTGTCGCCAAGGATTGTTCGATGCAATAGAACAAGCGAAGGGCAAAGATATCGTGGTATTTACTTCTGGAGGACCGATCACGGCGATTGCCCAATACTGCTTAGGGCTAGATAACGAGCATGCGTTTAAGCTGAACTGGTCGTTGGTCAACGGTGGCATTACTCAGTTGCTTTACAACCAGCAAGGCAAGGTGAGCCTCGCCAGTTGTAATGAACAAGAGCACTTAATACGCGCAGGAAAAAAATCGTTAACCTATCGCTAGACTAGCGCCAACCTATCGTTAAAGTATAAGTGCTTTTTTCTTTATTGTGCAGCGGCAACAGGCTCTGCAGCTTCAGCAGGAGTCGATGTTTCCTCAGTCGGGGCTTCAACAGTTTCTACTGGAGCCGCTTCTTCTGTAGTTTCAGGCGTTGCTGAAACCTCAGTCTCATCGGTACTAATCGACGCTGCAGCCAACTCACAAGACCAACCCCAACCTTGCTGCTTTTCTACAAAAGCGGCGGCTTTTTCTTCACAAAATCCCGCTAAGTTATTGGCACTCCAAGGGGTCGTCGTGCCTTCCTCTTTACTGTAACGCACTTCACAAGGCACGTTATCTTCACTGGTATAAACCACTTCGATGACTCGTGTTTGGTTACCGTGCGAACAAACTGTTTTTTGGTTTTCAATTGCTTGTACAGAAGTTGCTGAAACCGCAGCGAATAAACCGGCCAATAAATACTGTTTCATTTTTATGTCCTTATTTTTATGAAGGTGTGTGAGCCAAAGGCTGAGTTACTAAATCGCAACTCAGCACTAGGGTCAATATGATTTATTAAACGATGCAGAATTTTGAGAACTGTTTAGGATTATTCATCCATCGAGACCAACGCCTGCGCTCTTAATCGTTCTTCTGGCGCAAAGTGTTGACTATACAATTTCTCTAACCCTAATTGATATTCTTCGTCGGCTAAACCGGCTTGCGACAAAGCACTCTTTTTTTGTTTGAATACAGCAATACGATCACGCCAAATTGCTCTTTGCTCATCCAGCTGCTGCAATCGTGTCGCGGCATCGGCCCCTACTTGCTCGGCCCTTAATTGAAATTTCTGATGGTCATTTAGGTCTTCCGTATTATCGATCAGCAATAACTGCTTTTGCTTTTCATTGCGAGTTAAACTTTGCACCGTTTCAATCGGCAACTGGGCATTCAAATTAATCAAACGTTGTTGTTTTTGCTCAGGGGTTAAATCACTGGCCAATAGCTCGGCTTTCGCTAAGGTATGACCATCCAACTGACGATCAAACGCAAAGATAATTCCCGCCACCTTAGCCCCGAAGATAGAATCCTGTAATCCCACCAGCGCTAATTGACGTTGCTGTAAAAGCTGCAGCTGTTGTAGCTTTTGCAATCCCGCTGTGCTCTGCGGGTATTGTCGATCAAATTCAACCAGCTCTTTTTTATAGGCTAAATAATTCAACCAAATTGCATTCGCTTGTTCAAACGCCTCACCTTGCAATTGCTCAGCAAGGTTGGCCGTCACTCTAATGGCAATCTGTTGATGGTTTTCTTCGCCGGCAGCCGAAAGATAATAGTCGAATAAATCTTTTAAACTGGCGGTAACAATCAAGTCCCCATTATGAGCACGTAATTGCACCCCATGGGATGTGCCGGCTAACGAAGCGGGTAAGGAATTATCCGCTATTGAAAAACTAGCTGAAGGATCTTGTGAGGTATTCGTTGAGTTTACAGAAAGGGTCTTAACCGATTCTGATTTAGCAAGATTATTGGTCGAGGGATCAGACTCGATAAGAGCCCATGCTGTTACCAGCACGGCTCCTACCAAGGTCACTACTTTAAAAGATTTCATCAGTAACGTTTATAAACCCGCTTGCTTCAAACGATTCGCATGAGTGCGGTATAACGCTAACGGATCGGTATCAAACCAAGTATGCAAACCCAAAACATGGTTGATTAAATCACCGTGGTTCATATTGTAATCATCACGAATCACCTGACCAAAGTGGCTAGAACAACTACCCGTAATACCATCACTGCTTTCACCGTTAAATAACAAACCCGCAGTACCAAACAAATAATCCAACGGATCTAATGCGTTAGTAAACGTACTGCCGCCACCCCAAGAATATAAACTAATGTCGTGACCGTTGAGGGAAACAGATGCCGGACCTTCGCCACAATCTGAGCTAGGCAGACCTGCTGGGTAAGTTGCATTAAAACTGGCGGCACCTGCGGTAGTAAATTCATAGGTGAGTGCACGGGTATCGCCTTTATTCACGCCATCGCCCGACAATTTATCAATCAGCGAACCTGCGGCATCCGTAACCAACTCAAATGCACCGCCTAAGACAGAACCTTCAGGGAAGATATTATTGACGACATCAGCAATCGGAGCACCTTGGTGTGGAGAACCCATAGTCGTCACCGATGCGACTAAATCAGGGCGTACGTTCATCACATAGCGTGATGTTAAACCGCCTTGGCTGTGGGCAACTAAGTTAAACTTCTCAATGCTAGGATCCACTGCACGAATATTATCGAGCTCAGCGATTAGCTGCTCACCACGAGCAATGGAATCATTCAATGCATTGATATGGGCGGTATACACCGTCGCCCCTTCGGCTTCTAACTTCTCGGTAATTTTATACCAGTATTTCACACCGGCGATTGAATCAAACGCCAATATGCCTTGTACCAGCATAATCGGGTGCTCGGTTTCGGTATAACCCGACGGTGCCGGTTTTGCCGAAGACATAGCTTGGGTTGATAAAGACGTTAAAGACGAACACGCAAAAATGGCGCTCGCCGCGAGTATTGAGACTGGCTTGTTCATGGTTTGACCTGCATTATTATTTTTATTAAGCACAGGAATCATAGTTAAAGATTTCGTCAGCATATACGTCAGAATGTGCCATAAAGGCCCTTTGGTACATTTGTACCCTAACTAAATGCTTGGTCACTTATTCCATATAACCTTCAGCAATATGTAAGTCCTTTAACTTCACATAATTAGCGGCTGTATAAGGAAAAAAGCGTAATTCTTTCTCGGTTAATGGTCGGGCTTTTTTCGCAGGGCTGCCCACATACATAAAACCCGACTCTAATGTTTTACCCGGTGGTACTAATGCCCCTGCGGCGACGATCACTTTATCTTCGATGACCACACCGTCCATCACCATAGCTTTCATACCAATCAAAACCTGATTACCAATCGTGCAGCCATGCAGCATCGCCTGATGGCCAATGGTGACATCATCACCAATAATCAGCGGATAACCGCCAGGGTTAAAATCACTGGCATGAGTAATATGCAGCACCGAACCGTCTTGCACACTGGTGCGCTCGCCAATACGGACATGATGCATATCACCGCGAATGACGGTTAATGGCCAAACCGAGCTATTCGCACCCATTTCAACATCGCCGATTACCACCGCACTACGATCAACAAAGACCTTATCCCCAAGCTTGGGGGTCATCCCCCGATATGCACGGATTGATTGTTTCACCTTGGCCAACTCCTATTATTCATTTCACCACTCAAGATAAATTCAACGCACTTGAATTGTGAGCATTCGTCATCATCTATAATCAATATCATAATTTATTCAGCGCCCGATTCACAATCAAGAGCCTATCCATGTCTAATCCCTTATTACAGCCCGTTAGCGCCAATGCCTTACCCATGTTCTCGCAAATTAAAGCCGAGCATGCACAACCTGCCATGGAACAGCTACTCGCCAGCAACCGTGAACGTATCAATACTCTGCTAGCGGCAATTAACTCGGGCGAAACTCCCGTCAGCTGGGATGCACTCGTTACCCCAATGGAAGCGTGGGATGATGAACTAAGCCAAGCCTGGTCACCGGTCAGTCACATGAACTCCGTGGTGAATAGCGACGAACTGCGAGATGCTTATAACGCCTGCTTGCCGCTATTAAGCGCATATTCCACTGAAATGGGCCAGAATCAGGACCTATACAAGGCCTATAAAAAACTGGCCGATAGTGATGAGTTTGCAAGCTTATCCACAGAACAGAAAACCGCCATCGAACATGCACTGCGTGACTTCCGCTTAGCGGGTATCGCTTTAGAAGGTGATAAGAAATCACGCTATGGTGAAATCAAACAGCGCCTTTCCGAACTCACCAGTAAGTTTGGTGAAAACGTGATGGATGCTACCCAAGCATGGTCAAAAACCATTACCGATAAAGCGGAGTTAGCGGGTCTACCCGATTCAGCCTTGGCACTGGCTCAACAGCAGGCTCAAGCCAAAGACTCTCAATTTAAAGACAAAGAGGGCTACCTATTCACCTTAGATTTCCCTTCTTATTTCCCAGTACTCACCTACTGTGAAAATCGTGAATTACGCCATGAAATGTACAAGGCCTACCTGACCCGCGCATCCGATCGCTACTCGGAATCCGGCGGCGATAACAAGTTTGATAACGCCGAAGTGATGAATGAGATTTTGGCCTTACGCCATGAGCTCGCCAACTTATTAGATTTTAATAATTACGCAGAATACTCAGTCGCCAGCAAAATGGCAGAAGAGCCACAACAAGTCATCGACTTCTTAGAAGACTTAGCGAACAAAGCGGTACCGCAAGCGAAACAAGAATTCAGCGAACTCAGTGCCTACGCCAAAGAAACCTTTGGTTTTGAGAACCTAGAACCTTGGGACGTGAGTTACTGCGCCGAGCAACTACGTCAGCATCGCTACAGCATTTCACAAGAATTAATTCGTCCTTACCTGCCGATCGATACCGTATTAAAAGGCATGTTCGAAACCGTACAGCGTTTATACGGCATCGACATTGAAGAACAAGCTGAGTTTGATTCTTACCACGATGATGTACGCTTCTTCCATATTCAGAAAGATGGCGAAGTCATTGCCAAGTTCTACTTCGACCTTTATGCCCGTGATAAAAAACGTGGCGGCGCATGGATGGATGAATGCCGAGTACGTCGTGAAACCACACAAGGTTTGCAGCTACCCGTCGCTTACCTAGTTTGTAACTTCAGCCCAGCGGTAGGTGATAAACCCGCACTGCTAACGTCCGATGAACTGACCACACTCTTCCACGAATTTGGTCATGGCTTACACCACATGCTGACCCAGATCAAAACCGCCGCCGTCAGTGGTATTAATGGCGTCGCTTGGGATGCGGTAGAGCTACCGAGCCAGTTTATGGAAAACTGGTGCTGGGAAAAAGAAGCCCTTGCCTTTATTTCAGGTCACTATGAAACCGGCGAGCCACTTCCGGATGAGTTATTAGAAAAAATGCTCGCCGCGAAGAACTTCCAAAGCGCCATGATGATGGTGCGCCAGCTAGAGTTCTCACTATTCGATTTCCGCATGCATAAAGAATATCAGCCAGACTTAGCCGCACCTGATCAAACCAATTATATTCAAGGCATTCTGGATAACGTACGCAGCCAAGTGGCCGTGGTACCGATTGTCGATTACAACCGCTTCCAAAATAGCTTTAGTCATATCTTCGCTGGCGGTTACGCAGCAGGTTATTACAGCTACAAGTGGGCGGAAGTATTAAGCGCCGATGCGTTTTCTTTGTTCGAAGAAGAAGGCATCTTCAATACAGAAACAGGCCAAAGCTTCCTTAGCGAAATACTGCAAAAAGGTGGCAGTGAAGAGCCCGCCGTATTATTCGAACGCTTCCGTGGCCGTGCGCCAACAACTGATGCCTTGTTAAAACACTGCGGCATCAATACCAAACAGGAAGCATAAGCCATGGGACAGAAGATGATTCAAAAACGTTTTATCGCCGGTGTGGTTTGCCCTAAATGCGGCGAGATGGATAAAATCCGTATGTACCGCGACGAAAACGATGATGAGATTCGTGACTGCGTCGCCTGTGGTTTCACCGAAACCTATGCTCAACACAAAGAAGCGACAGCGACGACCACAGAGCCACTATATGAAGAGATCACCACGCGCGTAACACCCGTGGGCAAAGCATTGTATGACGAAGAAGAGCAACCGCTAAAAATTATGGACCCAGGTTTAAGCAGAAAAGATCATTAATGCTTACTATTAAAAGCGCTTGTTAATACCAAGCGCTTTTTTTATGACTAAACAAAACTCCATGCAGTAATCAAAAACCAAATCAGCAAGACCCCTGTCACAGCCCAGCGAAGCACTGAGATACCCTCGACACCTTCAAGTCCTTCAAAATTCTTAGCCAGATAATCTGGTTTCTTTAACTTCAACTTTAACGGCGTAACCGCTAAATACGATTCCAAGCCACGGGTAAACCAAAGCCAATACAAGATAAATAACCGCATTCCCGCCATCACTAACCAAGCACTGAGTAAATAAGGGTCAGATAAATCATCCGCAAAAATATAGAAAGGGCTCTCATAGCCCGCCAATAGCTGAATGATGCCCAATAAAGCCGAAGGGATGCCAATCATTAATATCAGTGTGATAGATACCTTATTCGCATCCAACTGCAGTAGCGGGTTATCAGCAATCAACGGCCGCGCACGCCGCTGCACAACCCAAGCATTCAAAATACCCAGAAAGATTACCCCAAACCAGAAGTGCTTTAATAAAATTGCACTGAAAATTGGCATCAGCAATGTCCTATGAGTCGTTATTATTGTTTTAAGAAGCAAGAACAAACTACCGCGCTAGACAAAACTTATCTGTAAGCTTTCACGTTTTTTACATACAAATATTGCCTGCAACTTCTACGTTAGCACCGGATAAGGTTAGGTTGTCGCTCATGCTATTAATGATACGGCTACGCGTAGGTTATTGAAGTAGGAAATTGACTAGGCGCTAACACAACAAATTCGTCTTCTTCTAGGTTACTGGCCGATTAGGTATAGCTGGGCTCTTCGGTTGTTGAGATTTCTTTGGTGGGAGGTCATACAAAGAAAAACGGCCCATCGATTGATGAGCCGTAATCTAGTTTGTTCTTGGTAGTTACACTGATTTATCTACAGCCTCAATCAATCAGGAAAAAGTCTAAAATCAAGTACTATGACCCCTTGATCCTTGATCCGTCTAATTTAATTCCTAATTTTACACATAGTCGATCTACCATATTATTTACATCGTTTACGATCATAAAATATCTTCTTAGACGGATCATATTTTATGCGGGTCTCCCACTGATATTTTTCTGTTAAAGTGTCTAGGTAAAATGTAATGTGATCATTAGCAAGTAAATCCATTCCATAAAAACTTCTTATATTAATATCAGTGAATGGTAATGGTACTGTACCGATTAAATTTCCTAAAAAATCATACTGAAATACATTACGACTATCGGTAACTTCTTTATAAGAAGATAATATATAAATAATATTGTTCTTTGTAACCTCCAAGTCATCAATAGGATAATTAAATACTTTCCTTATTTCATTCTGCTTATGATTCCAGGTAACAATTTTCTTATCTTCTGATATGGTAATATGATTATTATTCATTAACATTTAACTCTCTCAGTTCACCAACCCTTTCAAGATAATTACCTCTATCCTGAGGACGGACATTTTTGCTTATCTCAATTTGTTCAATATCGTCACTACCTGGGTATAAAGTGAAATTACCATCTCGATCATATTGCGGTCCAATAGGACCCCTATTTGATGGCATCTCTGCTTTAACCCTAAAAATACTTTCATATTGCAAATCACCCAGATCTTTAAATTCAGTAGTAATAGCTAATTTGTCTCTAACCTGTTTATCATCTAATTTAACATTCGCATCAATCCCATATCCTCCGAACATCAAGTACTCTGACCCCTTGATCTTGATCGCGCTCACTGCGGACGGGACAATGAGCCACTTTATATAAAATTATGTTAGAAAGTTATTGCAGGACTAAAAATCAACAGGGCAAACTCGATCACCATTTCTATATTCTTTTGCTAATTTCACCGCATTGGAAAAGAACTCTAAGGTAAAAGCTGGAGGTCGTTTAGAGGTACCATCCTCTTTCTTCTTACGTTCTGTTTCAAGTAATTCAACTTCGCCTTTAAACACACAGGCAATATAAAATTTCATCCTATACGCTTGCCCAACACCTTCGTTACCTAAAGCATAAATCCTTGCTAATTCAGCGATATAAACTTCTGGTTTGTTATTTTTATAGAACCAACGTTTAATTACTTCTAGGTTTTCTTCCAAATGTTCTTCAAATATTTCCCCACCTTCAGGCTTGAGGCGACGTTCAGAACCCATTGATATTAGCCAATTTGGGTGTTTATCACCGAGAAGTTTTAATACCATCTCCACATACCAAAAAGGTGATATGTATACTCCTGGTTCAAGATATTGGATTGGTGGGGTTTTAAGTAATCTTGGAACAATATTTAAATATCCATCTCCATTTCCTTCAACTGTAAACTTCCAATCACCACCACCAATATTTACGCCTTCATATTGACTTTTATAAAACGCTAAAAATTCTTTTTTTCTCATAACTCTAACTCTCAACTAACCCGGGTCGCCTGACCTCGATTACAGGAATACCTTCAGGATACAATTCGCCAACTTTACTACCAGATTCTAAACCAAGCTTCTCTGCTAATTCACCCGTTACTGTCGCATCAGGCGGGATTCTATAAGTGTTATTACCATTCGAGTCTGTTCCAGTATGCTCAAAACCTTCTCGCTGACGATTAGTAAAACCAGCATTGCCCGTTTTAACTTCAAACATTGTTGCAGAACCAGAACTATCTACAGAGCAAACATCCGGTTTACAATAATTACCACTACCATCTGCATGATAAACACGACCATCGGCAACAACTACATTCCCCTGGCTCTCTAAATCTTGAGCAAGCTGATCAACCTCTTTTTGATGATGTTCTCTCTGCTCGTTAATTGTACTATCACTTGGATTAGGATTTGTAGCAGGTTGTTGAACATCATTTTCTACTGAATAGAACCCGCCATTTTTACCATCTTCACCAGTACGTTGATAAATGGTATTACCATTAGCATCTTGACCAACTGGGACTGCATTTCCCCCACTAGGCCCTGTTATCGTACCATCAGGGTTCTGACTATAATTATCCGGTAAATCTCGCTGGCTGCCAATTTCAATATTGGTATCAACATTATTTGTATTTGGCCCATCATTACTTCCATTTTTTCCCCCGACAGCACCAAGCGCCATTCCCATAAGGAATTGTGCTCCAGCCTCTGTTGTAGCAAGTTCACTTTGTAATAAAGCATACCCGTGCTCTTGGCCTTCAGGCGCACTATTAACAAACTCTTCACTCGTAACAGCTTCCAGTGTTGTACTGTCAGTCCCATGAATAGAAGCTGCTAACTGAGTCCCTGCGCCATTTGCAGCTGCATTAATCATCTCACCAGTCGTTCTTTCACTCACTTCACTAACAATCACTTGAGGACCACGGCCTGTTGCAATCATCGTGGTATAGGTTAATACCTTCATAACCGTTTCAGGATCTACACCTAACTGTTCGGCAACTGCATTCAAACTTTGCTGTGCATCAGCCGCAGTATGCATTAAATCTAATGCAGTACTTTGATAGCCACCTGTAACTTCAACATTTTCTCCACCAACCTCAATTGAACCAGTTGTCACTTCGGTTTCTGATCCCAGATTAATATCACCGTTCTGTATTAATTGAAGATCTGATAAGAGCGCCATAGCCTCAGGATTAGATAGCACCTCAATTGCTTCTTCAGAACCAAAATCACCTGTTCTTATGCCAGCCTCAATAATCGTATCAAGCGCACCCTGAGGATCTTCAAACACATCATTTGCAATATCAGCTTGATCATCACTTAAACCATTAAGTGCTACTGACAGTTGTACCTCTGCTTCTTGATAGATTGGAGTATTTTTAATGGCTTCAATTCCATCCAATACCATTTGTTCAGTTTCTTCAAAATCTTCCGCAATATCTTTCAGTCCATCACCCGAGAGCAATCGATGATCAACCGTCACCGTCGCATCAAGCCCACCGGTTTGCTGATCTTTGGTGATTACTTGCGAGTTGTTTAGATCACTATTTATTCCATCAACAACTTCGGCATCATGCTCACTACCATCTTTCTTAGTGATGTTGCCACCACCTAGCGTGGCTAAAGTATCTTGCTCGGTTTTATGACCATTACTGGTTAGGCCAACAGTTGTTGATCCACTGCTTCCACTGACATCAAAACCCTCACTTTCACTATGATCTTTATCTTGTAGGTTATTTATAACCAGTTCATCGGTGGCTAGGTTGAGCGTTCCTGTTCCTGAAGATGAGTTATCGGTTAATGAGCCATCTTCATTTCTGGTTGCACTGGCGACGGTTGCCCCCGTAATCGTGGTTGAGTCGGCGTTAATGTTGACGTCGCCTTCGCCCATCTCGCCTGAAGAGGTTCCACCGATTAATGTGGTTTGGTTATTGACCCATTTTGAATCTGAGCTGCTGCTATTTTGATTCGCACCGAAACTGCCTGGTGCCACCTTGCCATCACCGCCGATACTTGCACTGGCGTTATAGCCTTCGGTTTTACTGCTAGAACTGGATTCGTCTTGTAGGCTTTCAATCACTAAGTTGCCGGTATCAATATCGATATTGCCTGCAACTTCTACATTGGCACCGGATAGGGTCAGGTTGTCGCTGGTGCTATTAAGGCTGCCTGCGTTAATGCTGCTATTGATGTGGGTTTTGCTATAACTCTCGCTATCGGTATTGCTGCCGCTGGCGTTAACCCCACCACTGGCACCGGATGCGCCATAACTGGCAGTTGCCCCTGCGGTGCGGGTCGTTTCGCTGCTGGTCTCTGTCGTTTCTTCTATGCCCGCTTTGACGATGATGTCGTCGGCGTTTATTTCTAAATTGTCGACAACATTAATCGCGGAACCAGTGACTTCTATTTTATTTTCAGCGTTTAGTTTGCCACTGCCTAAATTGATACTTGAGCCATTGAAGGTGCTGCTGGTATTAGTGGTGGTGGTTTCGGTAACCGATTTCTCGGCGCTGCCAGACACATAAAAACCGCCCGTGCCGGTAGTCGCCGCTGCAGTGGCCCCTGCGGCGACTGCGGCAATACCTGCTTGGGTAAGCTGGGCCGTGGCCGCCGCTAGGTTGGCTTTATAATCATCGAGTGCGCTGGCCGCTAGAGTGCCGTTACGAACATTACGTTTGGCATCATCCAGATCTTCTTTCGCGTCTTCAAGGGCCGCGGCGGCATCGGCAACCGCCTTAATGGCAAACGCGGTATCGGCGTAGGCATTCTTTACCCCGATGGCGAGGGTCTCGGTTTCAACCTTGGTATGGGTTGTGGTTTCGGTGGTGGCTTCGCGCCCACCGATGTTGATGTTTTCGGCGCTGATATCTGCTTCACCGGTAACATCCACAGCGGAGGCGATGAGGTTAACGTCATCGGTAGCATTAACCGTGAGGTTATTACCGATCGTTAATGAGCTATCGTTCCAGCTTGTTTCATGAGTTGTGGTGGTGCTGGTTGTTTTATTGGTTTCCAGTCCGCCGACGACGAATTCATCTTCTTCTAGATTACTTTCTACGTTGCTGGCCGATTCAGTATAGCTGGACTCTTCTGTGGTGGTCGTTTCTTTGGTAAAGGGAGGTCACACAAAGAAAAACGGCCCATCGATTGATGAGCCGTGATTTTAATTTGTTCTAGCAGCGACCTTAGATTTATCTACAATCTCTACACTCGCGGTAAACAGTACAACAACTATTTATCTAAAGGATAATCAGAACGTGTTTTTCCATGAAGAGTAAGTAATTCAGTTACAAAATAGTTGTCGTATTTATCTAAAAATTTTATTGCATCAACAAATTTCCATTGATGCTGAATGGGGGATTCAAATAGTAACTCCAAATGAGTTTTAATATAAGGAACGTACTCCTTCCATCCACGCTTATTGACAAAATCATATAACTCTTTTAATTCAAAAGGGCACACGCTTGCCAGTTCAATAAGCAAAACGATAGTAGAAAATATATACTCTCTTGCTTTATCAGCTTCTGCCTTACCAATGTCATCATACCAAAGCCAATAACTAATCAATGCCGTTAGGAAAAATTCATAAGTCTGATCATAGTTTCTCAATCGATGAGGCCTGAAGTTTCCTTGTTGATCAACTCTACTATCGCAATAGTACTTAAGCCGATCCACATAAACTTTGTCACCCCATGCAGAAAGCAAACATGAAGCATCGATAGTCAATGCTAAATCATTTTGAGAATCAGCAAGTTTCTTAAGTAAAGGAATTCGATTATTTGGGACTTCATCAGCAGATAGAAGAAGCATTTCGGAAAACCCAATAGATAATCCGGATCCATCTGTATTCAATAGTTCTTTGTGGGTCATTTAATCACCAATAGGTCTCGGTTGAGATACGTATTCACTAGGAATTTTCGGGCTGATCAAACACTCCCCATCTCGACAAGCGTCATTAAAACTTCCTTGAGCACGAGCCAATCGATTGATGAGCCGCAGTTTTAGTTTGTTTTTAGTAGTTACACCGATTTATCTACAGCCTAGTATTTTTTACCATCCACGACGGATGCCTTGAAACTTCGATGAAAAGTATTATCCGGAAATAAACAGGCTTATTGTGCGGTCACTGCTGATGGGACTGCAACACTGATAAATTTTCCCATTAAAGTATAAATAGCCCCAGAAAGAGAACTCTAATTTAGTTAGTCATAACTATAAAGACTCAAGCCATTCATTGTAATTTAATTCTTGCTCACTAACTTTAACCAAATTTGAGTACTCATTATATTCATCAAATGTACGCAATTTTTTAGTAGCTGACTGTCCCTGAACCAACTCATAACCAACCTTTCCTTGGCTCATTTGAAGAGACATTCTAGATGGATAAAAGTCCCTTCTGCAACCATTACATCCTAAAATAAATCCGATATTTTCTAATGCTAGCCTTACTTTATTCAACGCACTAAAATAGTTATCACCCATAAATGATATTGGCTCAAGACCAAACCCTAAATCCGGCTCTACAGTTACCAGGCATCCTATTTCCTTCTCTTCCAATGTAACTTGACACCTAACAGTATTTTTTTCACTATGCAGGTTATATTTCATAAAGTACTCAATAAATAACTAAGGTTTAAAATTTGGATTGGGAATAAAATCACCTACAGACGATCCATCTGCAGCAACCTTTTGGCAACCAATAATATTACACGTATCAACCCCACCAGGCATTGCTATTTCTGCTTCATTGGAAAAGGCTACCTTACCACCCAGGGTTTCATTAACATCAATTCCATCACCTGTATCCTTGATATGATAAACATTGCCTGAATTTTCCCCATAACCAGTAGCGAACTCTGTCGCCTCATCAACATCTTTAGATGTACTAACATATTGACTATCAGGTGATGGAGTTGAATTTACATAGACTTCTAAATCAACGTCTGCATTTGGATCTTTTGGTGTAAAACCATCCTCAAATATAGACTGATGTGTACGCGCATCTCCTCTGTAAAGAGTACCTGTACCATCCTTATTCTGAGAATACCCATCTGATAAATTACTTTGTTGTATTGAAGGGGCATCTCCGGGTGTGTCTATATCAACATTAGGCACATCCCCTTTCTTGCCTAAATCACTGACAATACCCGCAACATCATCAACTGCCGTTTTCGGATTACCTATCATAGCAGCGACATCAACCGCAGTATGAAGACTTTCAGGTAAGTTTTCTTTCGCTAATTCTACCCCAGCTTCAATCGCTACATCTGTTGGCATTACCGAACGAGATTGAGGAATATTATCTAAATTATCACCTTCTGCAGGTGCATTAGCCGTTGTGACATCTCCTAATACCAAAGCCACGCCCACCAAAACAGGCGGGACTGCTGACATTTCTTCTACGTCACTAGCTTTCTTCCCACCAACCGAAGCATTACCAAGATTTATCGCATTACTGTTTTGATTGTTTTTATTCCAGTCTGCATTACTACCTGCTGAAGTCGTGATGCCATCACGACGATTTTCTTTATTCCAATGCTCTGACGTTCTTTCACCCGCATCATGGGCCAGTGCTTCTCTATCGGCTTCACTAAAGCCACTGTCTTCTTGATCTAATTTAGCGAG
>Ga0209495_1001234_pt1 | contig 18161 bp, 21 predicted proteins | sample EN1Hudsemesocosm_FD_184629 | JGI IMG/M metagenome (GOLD analysis project Ga0209495, IMG submission 184629) | Methane-oxidizing microbial communities from mesocosms in the Hudson Canyon - EN1E Hudson Canyon (SPAdes) (version 2) | ecosystem: Environmental > Aquatic > Marine > Cold seeps | place... | reverse complement strand
ATATTCTTCGTTGTTATAAACCCTTAAATTATGCCTACATGGATGTAGGTAAGTAGAGCAACGCAGGAGCAGTTGCCGAGAATGACTAATCCAGCGACTTTATGCCTAGAATAATATGCCTTCTCCTCTTGCTGAATCATGCATTTTCAATGAGTTTGGGTATCTGAGGACAAGCAAGTGGAGTAAGCTAATGTAACAGTTTAAAATAAACCTCACGTAGCTACAATTTAGCAAAAATAAAGTACGTTTTAACTCTGGAATTTAAAGAACATAATAATGAAGTCACCTTTTCATTGGGATAGCTATTCAGACCAGCCCCATATCATTAAAGATAAAGCCTACAAACGAGAGCAAAAGAAGAAACATCTTTTTTCATATATTACGATGCTCTTACTTTTTATCGTGTTATTGCCTGTCATCATGATTGTTCATTTTTTTGTTCGGTCAGATAAAAAGAACTGTGAAATTGGCATAGGTGTGAATTTAGATAAGGGTGAGGAGCAATATGCTCTCGTGGAAGAATTGGGAGTATCCCATCTAATCATTCGACTACCGCTTTGGGAAATGGATAGGCTTGATGAGTATGTCGAGTTTATTGAGCGGTTTGAAGGCAAACAGATCGTGATCAATATTCTGCAAGATCGTGAACATATAGATGATCATCAGCTATTAGAACGAGATATAGAACGTATTTTTCATGCATTAAAAGATAGTGTGAATGAGTTCCAAATAGGCAATGCTGTCAATCGTGCTAAATGGGGCTTCTTTTCCATGAGTGAATATCTGGCCTTTTATCAATGCGTACAAGCGATACGAGATATTAATTTTCCAGAGTTAAAGTTAATCGGCCCAAGCGTGATTGATTTTGAATATTATTACACTGCTAGTGCATTGTTTAATTTCAAGAAGCTTCGTTTTGATGCCTTATCTGCATTGCTTTATGTTGATAGAAGAGGCTCGCCGCATAATACTCAATATGGGATCTTTGATGCTCGATTTAAAATTACGGTATTGAGAAACTTGATGCGTTTGTCTCATAAAGTGAGCGATAAGCTTTATTTAACGGAAGTTAATTGGCCTTTATTAGGTCGGGCTCCTTATGCGCCAACGAGTGAAACGGAGTGTATTGATGAACAGACCTATGCAGAGTATATGCGGGACTATTTAATGATTGCCCAGCAGAGTGGACAGGTAGATAGAGTTTACTGGCATCAATTAATTGCACCGGGTTATGGTTTGGTTGATAACCGAGATGATCAAATACGAAAGATGCCTGCGTTTGAGATTTTCAAAGAGATGGTTACTAAAATAAACCGACAAGATTGAACAACGACTAGGTTTTCTTAGTTCGCTTCATAACAATCTCGCTGGTCAGGTCGCGCATACATTTATGATGACCTTCAGGACAAGCTTTCTGGAAACAAGGACCGCACTCTACATCTAATTGCACCACTTGAGAGTTACTTGCTAACGGCGGTGTAAAGCTTGGCGATGTTGGGCCGTAAATAACGGTTAAGTTTTTCTGTAATGCTGCGGTAATATGCATCAGACCAGAATCATTGGACACAACTAAATCAGCTGTTCCGAGTAAATCTATAGCATCACTTAATGCTGTTTTTCCACACAAGTTAAACACAGAGCTTTGATGCTTAGAGGGGATATGTTTAATGATCTGTTCAGAGATGTTCTTATCCGCTTCTGAACCTAGGAGTAGCAATTGCCAGCCTAGCTCTAAATGAGTGATTGCTAACTCAGCAAAGTGGCTCGCAGGCCATTGTTTGGCTGGTCCAAACTCTGCTCCAGGGCATAAAATTAGGCGAGACTGTTCCTCGCCTCGTTCAATCTGAAAGTCAGCTGAAACAGCTTCTGCCACCATCAAGGGGATCGGATAGCTTGGTGGGGTATTGGATTGTGAAGCAGGGTAAGCTAATGACACATAGCGCTGTACCATTAATGGTACGGAGAGTTTATCTAAAGTACGAATATCATTGATTAATCCATAACGCATCTCACCCCGCCACCCTGTTCTAATCGGGATATTAGCAAACCAAGGAATGAGGGCTGATTTCCACGAGTTAGGTAGAATTATGGCTTGGTCGTAATGTTCTTTGCGTAATTCATGGCCGAGTTCTTTTCGCATATTCCAACCAAATACACCATGATTTATAGGCATAGTGATGGCTTTATTCACTTCTGGCATGCGATCCAGTAAGGGTTTAGTCCAGGCTAAAGCTAAAACATCGATTAATACATCAGGGTTATCTGACTTTAAAGCCTTAAATAGTGATTGGGCCATCACCATATCGCCAATCCAGGATGGACCAATAATTAAGATTTTATTGATAGTTTGAGACATAGCGTTTTAGTGCAAAGTGCTATGAGCAATATAAATAAAGAGTGTGCCAGCTGCGATTAATGAGATCTGCTGTAGTGTCTCGGAAGGTTTAACTTTATGGTGTAAGCCGGGAATAAGATCGGCCACCGCTATATAGATAAAACTAGAAGCAGCAATAACAAGGATATAAGGTAATAGCTGTTGCATATCGGCTAATAAGAAGTAGGCAATAACAGCACCTACAACAGTACCTAAACTGGAAAGGACATTAAAGAGCAGAGCTTTTTTACGGCTATAACCACTATGTAATAGAATTACAAAGTCACCTAGCTCCTGAGGGATTTCATGTGCAGCGATAGCAAGTGCAGTAACAATACCCAAATGCGTATCTGTTAAAAATGCAGCTGCGATTAAAATACCATCAACAAAGTTATGTATCGCATCACCGACAAGAATTAATGTGCCAGCAGCTTTGGCTTTATTATCGTGATTGTGGCCCACTGATTCTGGATCATGTGCATCACAATGGTCATGATGACAATGGCGCCAAAGTACCAGTTTCTCAAGTATGAAAAAGCTGAGTAAACCAAGTAATAAGGTTAGGCCAATATTATGGGGATCAACGCCAAATTCAGGGTCGAGAGCATGAGGAATCAAGCCTAATAATGAAGCGCCAAGCAATGCGCCAATAGCAAAACTGACCAAGTGAGGTACTGCGATATTACGGGACTTTTCAGATAGCAATAAAAATGACGATGCAAACACGACACTCAATAATCCACCAATCAGGCTAAAGCCAATAATCCAAAGTAATAATTCCATCTTATTCCAGCTATGATGTTGTTAATTGGGTGATCATACCTTATTTAGGCGCGATCCAGATCATTGAAGCCATTCTGCCTGTGATGCCATCACGTCGATAAGAAAAGAAGCGGCTTGAATCAGAGACCGTACAGTGTTCCCCACCATAAACATCAGTGACTCCAGATGCATTTAATCGTTGCTTTGCCAGCAGATATATATCTGCAAGGTAATGGTCGGAATCTGTTTGTTGGAATGCGAGGTGGGCATGTCTTGATTGAGCTGTGAATTCAGTAAAAACATCACTGCCCACTTCAAATTGAGTTGGTCCAATTGCAGGACCTAACCAAGCCATTATATCTTGAGATGGGCAGTTAAAGTGTGCCAGCGTTTTTTCAATAATACCTGCAGCTAAACCACGCCAACCGGCATGAATTGCGGCAACTTTATTGCCTTGCTGATCACACAATAAAATGGGTAAACAATCAGCAGTCATAATTGAACAGACTTGGTTGCTAGTCTCGCTAACGATAGCATCTGCTTCATCGCCTTGTTGCCAGCTTGAAGCAAAAGATACCGTAGTACCATGAACTTGTTTTAACCAGCGAGGTGATTCAGGGAGACCTGCTTGTATTAGTAGTGATTCTCGGTTTTTAATAACGGTATGAAGTTCATCACCAACATGATCACCTAAGTTAAGCGAATCATAAGGGGGCAAGCTAAAACCACCTTGTCGAGTGGTACTAAATGCTTTGATATTGTCGGGTGCAGGCCAGTCTGGATAAATCATGACTAAGGTTTTTGAGTGACAGCTAAATAATGACACCATGATGTGAAAAGTGACTTATCAAGAGCGGCAACGGTTGAGCTAGGTGTCAGTTGATTGCTCGATAGTAATTGCCCTTCAAGCGTACAAGCATGGCCGCCCGCTTCAGTTAAGATAAGTAGTGCAGCAGCATAATCCCATAAATGTTGTTTAGCATGTAGGTAAATATGACCTCGACCAGCTGCAAGCCAACATAATTCTAAGGCAATAGAACCAAGGCTACGCTGGGAACCATAAGGAAGCTCTGTCACTAATTGTGTTGCTAATTCAGGGCTTAGGCGTTTGAAGTCGATCAGTGCAATTGCACGTTGCAATGACAGACCTGTTTCTTTTGTTGATAAAGGGTGATCGTTTAAATGTGCCCCTTGGCCAAGTTGGGCTGAAAAACATTCATCTCGAATGGGATCATAAACAATTCCTAGGGTGGCAACGCCATTTTCAATTAAGGCCAAAGATACGGAAAAATAAGGTAGTCCTGCCGCAAAATTGCTTGTGCCATCTACAGGGTCGAGACACCATAATGATTTTCCTGAGTCTAATAATGACTGTTGTTGCTCGGTGGACATTTCTTCGCCCAATAACTCAATATCAGGATAGGCTTCTTTTAGGCGAGTAGTTAACTGTTCCTGCATAACAATATCTGCTTCGGTAACGACGCTGCCATCAGGTTTATAGGCACGTTCTACAGTGTTATACCGTGGCAGAAGTTCTGCTTTGCTAGTAGAAATGACAATATCTTTTATTTGCTTGAGATCTATATTCATTGTGCGAGTATAACAATCTTGTCTTGAAGTCGTTATCGAGTAAATTATTCACGTATTTCAACGACACGCCACACCCTGTAAACTAATAAGCCAGTTTTTGTTAAATGTTGATAGCGATTAATGCGAATTACTAGATTTTATTGCCCTGAGCTAACGATAGAAGATGAATTGTTTTCATTGCCTGATGCGGCTCACCGCCATGCAGTACAAGTATTGCGATTAAAACAAGGAGATTCATTACAGCTTTTTAACGGCTCAGGCTTGGAAGTTGATGCTGAATTAGAAGTCGTCACCAAGCGTGAATCCTCTGTTCGATTAGGAAAACAAATTGTCGTAGAGAACGAATCACCACTGAATATTACTTTACTACAAGGTATTTCACGTGGCGAAAGAATGGACTATGCTCTACAAAAGGCAGTTGAATTAGGCGTTAATAAAATTATTCCCGTAGCAACGGAGCGATGTAATGTACAGCTTTCTGGAGGGCGATCAGATAAGCGTTTAGCGCATTGGCAAGGCGTTATAGTGAGTGCGTGTGAACAAAGTGGGCGAAGTATCGTGCCAGAGTTAACAAAAATTATGTCTCTAGAAGATGCTTTTGCTGAGAATAAGGTAGCATGCCAACTGGTCTTGGACCCACTGGCTGAACAAGGATTTACAACAGTAGAAAAACAAGATGATATTGCCTTATTAATTGGTCCCGAAGGTGGCTTAAGTGAGCAAGAAATAATTCAAGCGAAGCATGCTGATTTTCAAGCTGTTAGATTTGGGCCGAGAATTTTAAGAACAGAAACTGCAACGGTAGCAGCATTAGCCGTAGTGCAAACAATGTGGGGTGATTTAGGGTGATTGATAATGGTTTAACCATTTTGTTATTATTTGGCTTGGCATGGTTTTGGTGGGATAGTCGTGGTGCTGCAGAAACGGCCATTCAGGCAGCCAAAAACAGTTGTAACCGAGCAGGTGTTTCATTTTTGAATGATACAGTTGGCTGGAAGAAATTAAGATTAAAACGAAATAGTCAGGGAAGAATACAGTTTCATCGCACATACTTTTTTGAGTTTGCCAGTGATATGCAGCAGCGTTATCAAGGTGAAGTTATAATGTTAGGAAAATATGTAACTAAGGTAAATCTAGATGCTTATCGTATATAACCATGAATCATGCCTCTTCATCTATCATGGGTATATGATAAGGTCTCAGGGAAAATATTTTTAGGGTAAATAGTATGCAAAGAATAGCGTTAGTAGTGGATGATTCTCGTGTTGCGCGCATGACATTAAAAAAATTGCTGCGTGAGTATCAATTTGACGTCGTCGAGTTAGGTAGTGGTGAAGAGGCTATAGATTATTTGCAAGCTGAAAATGCCAGACCCGACATTATTTTTATGGATGTCATGATGGGCGGGATGGATGGACTTACCGCAACCCAAAAGATTAAAGAGCTACCCTCAGTAAAAGATATCCCCGTGATTATCTGTACCGGGAATAATACTGCAGAAGATAAAAATAAAGCTGTAAATGTTGGCGCTGTGACAGCATTAACTAAACCTCCTGTTGCCGAAGCTTTGGCAGCGGTCATTGCTCAAATAGAACAGAGAGAGGCCACTGTTGAACAAGCGCCTGTTGAAGCGGTGCCACAATTTAATGAAGCAAAAATGACTGCCACTATATTGATGGCAGTTGAAAAGCAGTTTTTACCAAAAATACAACAAAACACACGTGAGACTGCTGAAGAAATAAGTCAGCAAGTCGCGGGAGAGATCACAGAGAAATTAGTCGAAGAACAGATTAATGCACATATGAAACAAGCCTTAGTTGGCTTAACAGCAGATATTAGAACTAAAACAGACAGTATTGTAGAAAAAACTGCCCAACAGATTTGTACAATTGTTGCTCAGGAATGTGCCGTGGATGCCGCAGAAAAGGCGGTGCAAGATCTTATTGATGAAGCAGATATTACGACTCAAGTAACACACTTCTTAGCTGAAAAAGGCGAAGAATGGCTGGAGCACCAAGAAGATGATTTAGGTTCACAATTAAGTGATCAATTAGAGCGACTTATTCCTGCTAAATGTACTGAGTATTTAGAAGCTAATCTTGCCGCCCTTGTTCAAGAGAGTATGTCGGCTATAGTTAGGGAGCCGGAGAAAGAAACAAGGGATATTGGACTGGCACGAGATGAAATAGAAGAAATGATTAATCTCACTTTGCATCAGCATACAAATACCGTGGTGAATCCGATAGTTAATAGCATGGTAACAAAGCAGCTTGCAGCTCAAACACTACAAGAACAAGATGAGGAAGTGATTGACTCTCTTGCTGTTCAAGTAGCAAGATTAAAAAATATTACTGTAGGCCTTGGAGTGGTTGTCGTCGGGCTGCTGATCGCCATAATCGTGTAAATGAATATAGCTCAAGCATTACAGTATGGCTGTGCAGCGTTAAAAAACTCAGAAAGTCCTGATATTGATAGTCAAGTATTACTATGTAATATTTTGGCGTGTGCCAGTAGTTATTTGCATACATGGCCTGACAATGAATTAGATTTAGCCCAAGAAAAGTTATTTAAAAAAGTAATTGAGCAGCGCCAACAAGGACAGCCTGTTGCTCATTTAACAGGGCAACGTGGGTTTTGGTCATTAGATTTAAAGGTGACAGCCGATACCTTAATTCCAAGGCCGGATACTGAACTATTAGTTTCTTTGGCATTAGAAAAGTTAACGCCCAAGATGATTGTTGCTGACTTAGGTACAGGTAGCGGAGCAATAGGTTTATCTTTAGCACATGAAGAACCTAGCATTACCGTATTTGCTTCTGATGCATCATGGAAAGCATTAGAAGTTGCACAATATAATGCTACCAAACATCAACTTAATAATGTTCAGTTTTGGAATGGTTCATGGTTAGATGCGATTATTGATCAGTCTTTAGATATGGTGGTGAGTAACCCCCCTTATATTGAAGCTGAGGATGCGCATTTATCTCAAGGTGATGTACGCTTCGAGCCGATGAGTGCTTTAGCCTCAGGCTCAGATGGCTTAGATGATATTCGACAGATTATTGTACAGGCTAAACGATGTTTGAAGCCTGCGTCTTGGTTGTTTATTGAGCATGGCTATCATCAAGCTCAGCAGATAATGACACTGTTTGCAGACGCAGGATTTACAAATATCTCATCGCATAAAGATTATGGCGATAATGATCGGGTAGTGTTGGGGCAACAGCCGCTATAATATGAAACCTTCAGCTTAGGATATGGCTACAAATACTATTTATGAATGATGACCAGTTATTACGGTATAGCCGCCAGATATTACTGCCACAGATTGATATTATTGGGCAGCAAAAACTATTAGATAGTCATGTGCTAATTATTGGACTTGGTGGTTTAGGTTCGCCTGTTGCTATGTATTTATCTGCTTCTGGCGTAGGGCAACTAACGCTGGTGGATGATGACCTTGTTGAAATCTCTAATCTTCAGCGTCAAATCATTCATAGTGAAGAGGATATTGGACGCCTTAAAGTTGAATCAGCGGCTGATAGTCTGAAAGCAATTAATAGTAATTGTCAGATTGAAATAAAAACGACTCGATTGGATAAGTCAGCGTTAAAGCTTGTAGTTGAAGAAGCGGATGTGGTGGTTGATTGTAGCGATAATTTTGCAACTCGATTTTTGCTTAATGAAGTCACTCAGGAAACTAAAACTCCTTTAGTTTCAGGTGCTGCTATTAGAATGGAAGGCCAGATAACAGTCTATGACTCACGGCAAAAGGGTGGTGCTTGTTATCGCTGTATTTATCAGGACGAAGGCGAATTGCAACAAACCTGTTCAGAAAGTGGCGTGTTATCTCCCTTACTAGGAGTTATTGGTAGCATGCAGGCTGTAGAAACAATCAAACTCATCGCGGGTATTGGTGAAACATTGGCTGGCAGGTTATTGATCTTTGATGCGCTTTCAATGTCATGGCAAGAAATGAAATTACGACAAGATCCAACGTGTCCCGTGTGTGAAAAATAATTAAATAGGTTCTTATGAGTACAAGTATGAATAATTCGCAACTTGAACAAGCTGCTGAGATTGCATTGCAACAAGCGACTTTACAAGGAGCCAGTGCTGCCGAAGTGGGAGTAAGTCATAGTTCGGGGCTATCAGTCACTGTTAGACAAGGTGATGTTGAAACATTAGAGCATAATAATGATAAGGGTTTGGGCGTTACCGTTTATTTTGGTCAAACAAAAGCTTCAGCAAGTACATCTGATTTACGTCCAGAAGCGATTGCTGATGCGGTGAAAGCGGCATCGGGTATTGCTCAGTATACACAAGCCGATGAGTTCTCAGGCTTAGCAGATGCTGATTTGATGGCGACAGAATTCCCTGATTTATCTTTGTATCACCCTTGGGACATTTCTGCAGAGCAAGCTATTGAAATGGCTATGGAGTGTGAGCAAGCTGGCTTCGATGTAGACAGTAAAATAAATAACTCGGAAGGGGCGACCGTATCAAGTCATCAAGGTGGACGAGTCTATGCCAATACACATGGCTTTGTTGGCAGCTCAATAAGTACTCGACATAGTTTATCGTGTACATTAATTGCCGATGATGATCGAGGTATGCAACGTGACTATTGGTATGGCATTGCTCGAGATGCAGCAGACTTAGATTCAGCATTGGCTATTGGTCAACGTGCAGCATCTAACACTTTACGTCGGCTTAATGCTAGAACAGTACCTACAGGAACATATCCTGTTATTTTTTCTGCTGAAATTGCCCCCTCATTATTTGGTCAGTTGATTGGCGCTATTCGTGGTGGTGCCTTATATCGAAAATCAACATTTTTACTTGATCATTTAGGCAAGCAGATCTTTCCTGACTTTATTCATATACACGAACAACCTCACCTCTTAAAAGCACTAGGAAGTGCAGCCTATGATGGTGAAGGGGTTAGCACTCAAACGCGAGATATTGTTCAAGAAGGTGTTTTACAAGGTTATGTTTTAGATAGTTACTCAGCTCGAAAATTGAACATGACGACAACTGCTAACTCTGGTGGCGTTCACAATTTAACCATTGATAGTGGTGATTTAGACTTTGCCGCTTTACTTAAAGAAATGGGCACTGGAATTGTCGTGACGGAGACGATGGGTATGGGCGTAAACATTGTTACCGGTGATTACTCTCAAGGTGCTGCAGGGTTTTGGGTTGAAAATGGCGAGATTCAATATCCAATAGATGAATTCACTATTGCTAGTAATTTGAAAGATATGTTTATGGGCATTCAGGCTGTTGGCAATGATATTGAACAAAGAGGGAATACCCGAACTGGTTCGGTCTGGATCGATAAAATGACTATTGCTGCAGAAGACTAATTAAAATACAGGCTCAGTAGTTTGATTTAATAATATCGGTAATATCAATAAGTTCACCAACAGCAAATAAGCTGTGTAGTGTATTACGAAGCTGTTTAACTTTGTGAGCATCACGTGAATGGAATTGTAATACCTTTTGGTTAAGATCATCTTCCTGTTCAATTAAATCCGGCTTGATGGGGGTTAATGTGCAGTGATAGAAAGACTGTGTTGCAACTCTCATGGCTTGATTAATAAAGAGTATTTTTTGAGCTGCTGTCGTTAGGGTTAGATCAGTTTGAATTTTCCACTCACCAGATTTCTCTTGATAACAATAGATGCCAAAGCTTGTTGAACTGTCGGGAGTATCTGGCAGCTCATTCAATAACTGTGACATCATCAAGACATGATTTTGCATCGCTTGCCATAACTGTGAATTATCCTCTTGATTGAAATGACTTGTAGACACCGCTTGTAATCGTCGTTGATTATCACTGTCCATTGCTAGGTAAAAAGGGATTGCAGTGAGCTGTTGAGCCAAAAGGGAAGAAAATATTTTTGTTTCTTGGCTGATATAAACATCAGAGTTATTTTCTGCGAGCTGCTCTTTATTTCGCTCTAGTATGGTGGCGAAGAATTTATTGATTTCCGGATCACAGCCATATATATCTCGCTCTAGTCCAAGGTGTGAGGCACCTGAATGGAAATGATTATTTCTGACAATATAAGGTAGTCTTTTTAAATTCGTTTTTTTAGTCTGGCTTTGCCAGCGAACAAAATCAACGGTGATATGTGAACCAACCGTTAAGTCGACCTGCCCCGGCAGGCTAATAGATAAACCGGTATTTGATACATCTGTTGTTATCACTTTAAATAGTCTATTTTCATGCGGACTATGGATGTGAATACTGGTGCGGATTAAAAACCGCTGATTGTCACGGTAAATATGATGCCTAAAGATGGCGGGTACAGGTATAAAACCTCCCCAATTTTCTGTTAGTTGTTTGGGTTCATTAATTTTATTTTCTTGAGTAAGCTGTTGGCAGCTGTTAGTTATATTGGAGACAGTTACAAGTTGCGAAATATCAACTAATCGTTGTTTAAGTGTGTGGAAATATTCAGAGCCAATTTCTTTAACAAGATCTAGCTCTTGTTCAAAATTAGCCAATTCAACAGAAGAGCTATTTGCTTGAATTAGAAATAGTTGACTATTACTGTGCTGGTTCTGCCAATGAAGTAAGTTGGTCACCTCTTCAGTTTGGTCACGACGAACAAGGTAACGATTAACTGAGTTTTTATTTACAGTGACTAATAGTAACAAGTCGCATCTCTCAGAGATGATTTCCTCAATGGGTAGTAATGATAGGTCTATCCCGCCCTGTTTTTGATGGAAAACTTGAAGGGATTTTTCAGCCATCGCACTCATTTGAAATGCTTTTATTGGATTGGCTTGGTCGAGATGATTTAACCAAAGTAATGAGCTATTTAGAGTGCGGCAGTATAGGCGAAGATAATAATGTGTCGTGATATTGATGAGCTCATAATCAAGATCGACAGACTCTCCAGAGCTATAGTGTTGGCTCCATTTATCTAGCCACTGAGTTAACTCATCATTATCATGACGATCACGAGTTAAAACAAGTTGAGTTCGGTGTTCATCATGGTCAATTTTAAAGATTGAATATGAGATTTTAGCTAGCAGGTTTGTTTTTTCTTTAGTCGATAACTTCAGAAAGTTGACTGATACTAGATCATCTTTATCGAGCGTATATGTTCGTTTAAGGGAGACACTAATAGCACTACTGGTAATGTCCATTGTTGTGCCGTGATAAAGCACATCAGCGATGCGAATTTCGACCGGTGTGGCATAAATAATACGAGGTTCTTTACGCTGTAGTTCTTGGTCAAATGGAAAGAGTTGGACTTCAGTTTTATTAGATTCTGGAGGCAAACTTGTAGTGTCATCGGATGATAATGACTTCAGTGCTTTTAATACTGCTTCGTATACACCGATGGTGTAGCGACCATTGAAGCGATCTAGTAATTGTTTGGCAAGTAAATAAGCACGATCATCTAGATAATGTGTTTTCCCACCAAAGGTATATGCTTGACACTCACCAGCTACTTTGCCGCGAAGGTCAATAATTCGATTACAGGGCTTGTTGAGCCGTTGACGTTCAAACTGCTGTAAGAATTGTTGGTTTTTAGAGACGCTTTTTTCAGCCATATAACTAAGCTCTACTGAGTATTAAGCTCTGCCTGAGTTTTGGCATGAATACTTAAAGCATGAATATCCGTTTCCATTAAAATACCGATAGCGTCATAGACGAGTCGGTGGCGTTTAATCAGTGGCAAATGAGCAAAAACATCACTAACAAGAGTAACCGTATAATGACCGCCCCCCGTGTTTCCTGCATGGCCTGCATGTAAAGCACTATCATCCTGAATATCTAAATAACTAGGTTTCAGCTTTGCTAGGTTTTCTTTTAACTTACTAACAGTATCGGTCATGGCAGCACTTTCTTGAAAGGTTTAACAAGCACTTTGGCATAGACGCCTGCTGCAATATAAGGATCTGCATCGGCCCATTGTTGGGCTTGCTCTAAATCATCAAACTCAGCAACAACTAAACTACCGGTAAAACCAGAGTCACCAGGATCGTTACTATCAATGGCTGGATGAGGGCCAGCGATAATTAAACGGCCTTGTTGTTGTAATTCATTTAAGCGCCCAAGATGTGCTGGTCGTGCTTCTAAACGGCGGCTAAGACTATTGTCTACATCTTCACTGATGATGGCATAAAGCATTATTTATTATCCTCATTGATTTGAGGGATTTCTTCAGCATGTTTAGCCAAGTAAATAGACTGGCCGATGATAAAGATAATAGTTAGCCCTAATAAGCCGAATAATTTGAAGTTAACCCATGTGGCTTCATCAAAATTAAAGGCAACATAAAGGTTAGCAAGACCGGAACCAATGAAGAATAAGATCCATGAAATGTTAAGTTTAAACCAAATTGTACTAGGTAATTTGATATGTTCAGCCATCATGCGTTCAAGTAGTGATTTGTCACTGAATACTTGAGCGATAATGAAAGCAAGGGCAAATAACCAGTTAACCGCAGTAGGTTTCCACTTGATGAAATTAGGGTTTTGTAACCAAAGTGTCGCACCACCAAGCACCAGCACAAGCACCAAGGTAATAAGATGAGATTTCTCGACCTTTCTTGTCATTAGCCATGTAATTGTAACTTGTAAAATTGAAGCCACAATCATGACCGCTGTGGCGACATAAATGCCTTTAACATCGTATTCTTGTCCATCCCAATGATAGATGCCTCCGCCAAATTTATAGGCAATAAAAAACAGTGCGATGGGGAGAAAATCAAAAAAAAGTTTCATGTATATTCAGTCTTAAAAAGTAATAGGGTGCATTTTAACGTAAAATGAAAAATATGACTTGTTATGACCTACATTCTCACTCAACTGCCTCTGATGGTTCTTTGGAACCTTCGCAACTTGTCGCCCGAGCGATTGATAAGGGTGTTGATGTATTAGCGCTTACTGATCATGATGGCACAGAAGGTATTGCGGCAGCACAGCAAGCGGCACAAGGATCGGACTTAAGGCTAATTGCAGGCGTTGAAATATCAGTAACATGGGCTAAAGGTACTGTTCATATTGTGGGTTTAAATATTGACCCTGAGAACGATGTTTTGCAACAAGGTTTAAGCAGTATGCGTGATTTCCGAGTGGGTCGCGCAGAAGAAATGGCATCTCGTTTAGAAAAAGCAGGTATTTCTGGAGCACTTGAGGGGGCTAAGAAGTATGCCTCTGAGGTTATGTTAGGGCGTCTACATTTTGCTAAATTTTTAGTTGAACACGGTCATGCTAAAGATATTAGTGATGTATTTAAACGATACCTAGTTCGAAACAAACCTGGCTATGTGCCTGGAGACTGGGCGAGTCTAACTGATGCTGTACATTGGATTACGGCTGCTGGTGGCCAAGCAGTGATTGCTCATCCAGCACGATATAAAATGACCGCGACAAAACGCCGCAGGCTGATTACTGACTTTAAGGATGTGGGTGGAGTAGGGTTTGAAGTTGTCTCTGGCAGGCAGCATCCAGAAGAAGTTAAAGCGTTGGCAAAGCTAGCACAACAGTTCGAATTGTTAGCATCGTGTGGCTCTGATTTTCATACGCCTGATAATACATGGGTGGAGCTAGGGAATTTGGCCGCATTGCCAGAATCATGCACACCTATTTGGTCGGTATTTTAGGCATAAAAACAGACATAAAAAAGGGCAAGCTATCCTTAGCCTGCCCTATCGCTTTCCTTAGCGAAACCTAAAATTTTATTTCTCGCGTATTGTCTTTACCGCTGAGAGGATTAACAGAATACTCTAGCTGAAAAGCCTTTTCCGTGAGATAAGTCTCAAATTATAGGTTTAGCGCCAGTAGTTGTTTGCCTCAGCAATAATTGCAAACTCCAAATTCACTAATTCAACAGCACGCATTAGCATCATTGGGTCTTTTTCATATACATCTCTTACGGCATGTTTTACTTTGCCATCACGCTGAATTGTACCAACTGTTTTTCTAACAATAGTGATTGCAAGTTGACGACCTTCAAGAGGTGTTGCTGTAATTAGAGTTGGCATGTAATCAGCTGATTTTTTCTTAGCGTGCTCGTCAGACATTGCAAAACCAGAGAATGTAAGAGATGCCATAAGAACAAGTATTGAGAATAATTTTGTCATGTTTAAATCCTTGAGTATTAATAAATTTTGGGAACACTTTGTTTGTGTGCAAATTGTTCGCTAGCTAATTGTTAGGCATTCTGTATACTTTGTCAATACTATTTAATTTAGAGATGTTTTAATTATGGGGCCAATACTCCACGAACAAGTTTGTTACACACTCTATTCCACATCAGGTGTCATTACACAGGCATACCGTTCACTATTAGAACCATTAAAATTAACCTATCCTCAATATGTTGTGATGATGGCCTTATTGCAAAAAGATAAGGTTTCGGTCACTGCTTTGGCTGAAACAGTTGGCCTAAGCAAGCCTACTATGACGCCTTTATTGAAGCGTTTAGAATTATTAGAATATGTAACACGTGAGTTTGAACCTGGTGATGATCGCAAAAAATGTATATCGCTTACCCTTTTAGGGCGATCTTTGGCTACGGATATAGATCGTGCCGCTAAGGATGCTTTATGTGCAACAGGTTTAAGCCGTGATGAGGCGGACCAATTAATATCACTATGCCAGAAGATTAAGAATAAATTGTCTTAAATTAATTAAGTTAAGGATTTAACCTTATGAGTGGGCATATCGAAGGGAATCGAGTTTTTTCACAATCAGCTAAGGAATATCTGCAAGCGTGGTTATTCGCTCTAATATGGAATGCAATGGTGTGGTATGCCATTGTTATGGGCTGTGAAAATATTTTACGAGCCTTTGATGAAAATCCTATTTTTTACTTCTTTGTTACTTTTCCCTTTATAGGTTTATGGCTTGTTATTTATGCACTTAAAAAAACAAGGGAGTGGTATAAGTTTGGTAAAACGCCCCTTTTCTTAGACCCGTTTCCGGGGCAAATTGGAGGAAGGTTTTCAGGTTACTTAGACTTGCCTTTATCTCAAAGTGATGCAGGACAAGCTATATTTAGTTTAAATTGTATTCGTCGTTATTCTCAGCGTGATAGCCGAGGAGAAAACCATTGGCATGAGGATGTGCTTTGGCAGGATAGGGCGAGCTTTAAACCTGATAATTATGGCAAAAATGTTCGTATAGACTTTCTTTTTAATACGCCTGCTGATTTACCTGCTAGTGAAGATGAAAGTGATGATTATCATTTTTGGCAATTACATGTTCGGCTGGCCGTGACGGGAATCGATTATGATCGTATTTTTCATGTGCCGATGGAAGAGGCAAGTGCGCAGCAGTTAGCATCAACGGAACGTTATAAAGCAAAAGTTTCTCAGAGAATCGAACATCAATACACGGGTGTAGCCAAGGTGCCAAAGCTTGAAAATACAGCCACAGGGTTACAATTTTATTATGGTTATGGTCGCTCAATTGGGATGTCAATAGCCTTAATTATCTTTGGCGGTTTTATCGGTGTTTTTGGATACTATTTCTTTGGTGGGTTTTTAGATTTCTTACCTGCAACAGCAGGATTAATGGCTGGCTTTGTCGGCTTTATTGCCTTTGTTTTTTCGCTTTTAGGTGTTCTATTGTTGGCTAATAGTTTAACCATTGAGGTGAGTTTAATGGGGGTGCGTAAGAAACAGCGAATTTTTGGGTTTTTGTTAGAAGAGTTTACTGATGCTGCTGAGATTGTTGATATAGTTACAGAAAAGAATGCATCTTCTGGCGATGGAAGAACACAGCGAGTGTGGTACCGGCTTAAATTGAAAACTGCAGATGGCCAAGATATGGAGGTAGGGGATAGTCTTGAGGGGCAAAGTTATGCCAATGAGATAAGGCAGAAAATGATTGATGCTTTAGGCATGACTTGGCAAGCTGCAACATTGAATGTACCACGAGAAAAAGTGAAAAAGCCACTTCCTCTTTGGCTACGCTTGATTGGTAAGTTGTTGTCTTATTCGTTTATCATTGCTCTTTTATATGATCTAAGTATGAAGATCGCCCCAATTTCTGAATTTTTAAGCAAGGTCCTCGAATGAGCCAGTTTTTCCATATCCACCCTGAAAATCCTCAAAAACGTTTAATCGCACAAGCGTGTGACATTATCCGTAAAGGTGGCTTAGTTGCGTACCCTACTGACTCTGGCTATGCACTCGGTTGCCATATTGGTGATAAAAATGCGATGGACAGAATTCGCAGGATTCGTGATTTAGATGCTGATCATAACTTTACGTTAGTGTGTCGGGATTTATCAGAACTCTCTACTTATGCCAAAGTAAACAATAGTGTGTATCGCGCAATTAAGGCACACACGCCGGGCGCTTACACCTTCGTTTTACCTGCGACTAAAGAAGTCCCTCGTCGATTACAGCATGATAAGCGTAAAACAATTGGTTTACGTATCCCAGATAATTTGATTGCACTAGCCTTACTGGAAGAACTCAATGAACCATTAATGAGTTCGACCTTGATCATGCCTGATGATGAATTCCCGATGACCGATCCAGAAGAAATTGTTGATCGTTTAAATAAGCAGGTGGATTTAGTGATTGATGGTGGTTTTGGGTGTGCAGAACCAACAACAGTTATTGAGTTTATTGATGATATGCCTGAAGTGATGCGGGTTGGTTTAGGTGACCCATCAGCTTTCGAGGAATAAATAATGGCATGGCTTATCGCCATTATTTTAATTTTGATTGTTTGTTGCTGGCTTGCCTACATTGGAATTAAAGCATCAGAAGTAGACTGGGGTGGATGGGCTATTAATTGGATTGATGGCATCGGTCGGCTATTATGCAAATACCATCATCACTTGCCTGATACAAAAATCCCTCTACCTGAGACGGGGGCAGCGATTGTAGTTGCTAATCATGTTTCTGGCCTAGACCCTTTTTTATTACTCGCTGCTTGTCGCAGACCATTACGTTTTTTGATTGCTAGAGAGCAGTATGAACGACCAGTATTACATTGGTTATTTAAGGCGTCTGGCTGTATACCTGTCGACAGAAGTGGCAAACCTGAACTAGCATTACGGCAAGCCCTGCGAGCATTAGAAGCAGGTGAAGTTTTGGCACTTTTTCCTCATGGCAAGATTCATTTAGATTTAGACCCGCCAAGAAAATTGAAAAGAGGCGCTGTTCGACTTTCCGCTTGGACTAATGCCCCAATTTATCCTGTGAGAATTAATGGTGTGGGTGGTGAAGGAAAAGAAGCACTGGCGCCTTTTATTCCTAGTCATGTTGAATTAATTATGGCTGAACCCTTTGTCTGTAATATTAACGAGACAAAAGACATGCTCGAAAGAGTTAGGAAAACAATTGAAATTTAAGTAGAACTATTTTTATTGAGAAAAAGGATTTTAATCATGGCTAAAGAGTATTGGTACGACCTTGACTATGAAGATGAAACAGGTGACTGTGCG
>Ga0209495_1001233_pt1 | contig 18168 bp, 16 predicted proteins | sample EN1Hudsemesocosm_FD_184629 | JGI IMG/M metagenome (GOLD analysis project Ga0209495, IMG submission 184629) | Methane-oxidizing microbial communities from mesocosms in the Hudson Canyon - EN1E Hudson Canyon (SPAdes) (version 2) | ecosystem: Environmental > Aquatic > Marine > Cold seeps | place... | reverse complement strand
TGCAAACGGCTCATGATCTTACATTGGGTGGAACGCTAACGATTGACACTGCAACCACTGCAGCGGCGTCAGGCGCTACATCTATTGATTATGATGTGAGCGTTGCTTACCAATAAGCCACGACAGTCAGTTCAGAAAAAAGGCGCCTTACGGCGCCTTTTTTTGTTGTAAACGCTTTTCCAATTGCCAAGGCTTTGTGAGTCGCGTTATGGTTTGCGCTCGGTCCTTACATAGAGCAATCTAAAAGATGGCAATTATTTTACATCATTACCCTTACTCTCCCTTTGCAGAAAAAATAAGAGCGATGCTCGGATACAGCCAACTAGATTGGTGTTCATGTTTGACCGATGAGGCGCCACCCCGAGATAAGTTGATGCTCTTGAGTGGCGGTTACAATCGGATTCCGATTCTCCAAATAGGGGCCGACATTTTTTGTGATAGCAATTTAATTGCTGAAGAGTTGTCATCTGTTTCGGGCAACCAGCAATTATCCTCCTTTCAGCTCGACGATGATCAGAAAGTGCGTCAACGAACTTACGAGACAAAATTATTTTTTGCTTGCATAAATAAAGGATTTTCTCTCAAATTGCTGGCGCGGTTAGCGAAAGAAAACGGTGTGTTTAATTTGTTACGTTTTCTAAAAGATCGCGTTCAGATGGGAAAAACCGCCAGTATTTCGATGGGCAGTCCAAAATCATCAGCAAAGAATCTGGCCAAGTATAGCGAGGAGCTAGAGACTATTTTAGCGGATCACCTTTTTATTGGTGGCGAGCAGCCCAATATTCTTGATTTTTCGGTCTACCATTGTTTTTGGTTTGCACAGTATGTTGGGCGACAATCGATATTTAAGGAGCGGTCAGGGCTCGCTGTCTGGTATGGCAAGATGTCTAAATTTTCGAGCCGAGCAAGGATCGACCAAACAATCGATGAAAGTTTGCAGGTAGCGAAAAATGCGCAACCAAGAGAACTCTCGAGTGAATGGATTACGGATGAGCGGATAGGTAAGTTGGTCTCAATTTCGCCCAGTGATTATCGGAAAGATCCTATTCTTGGCAAGCTCGTCGCTGTGAGCCAGAAACGTTACATTCTCGAGCGAGAGACAACAGAGACGGGGCGCGTCAATGTTCATATTCCGATCCAGCATTACACCTTAGAAATGCATGCATAGCCATTTTTAATTTTAGTTTTTTTGCGGTTTGGGCGTGCGCACAACAACCGTGCCAGAGGCAATGCATTGCCAAGTGCGCCCTTGTTTATCAACGAGCATCCAAATGTAACCTAAGCCGAATGCAGAAAAAGAAATAATAGCCGTAACAAACCTGACCAAGGCTTGCCTCCAGCTTATTGTTTGGCCATCGTGGCGTTGCACACGAATACACCAAACTTGCATGCCTAACGTCTGACCGGTTTTTGTCCAAAAATAGGCAAAGAATAAGAATAAGGTGGTGAATAGTACCGATGAGAGAAGCGGGTCATGTATCGTTTGTCCAGCTTCGTTCATCGCCCTGTATGCATCTGAACCGATCACCTTTTTATTAATAGCCATGTATATGCCCGTGGTACACATCAAAAGTGCGATGCACAGCAGGGAATCATAAAAAGCAGAGGCTAGGCGCCGGCCTAGTGTTGCCTTTGAATTCTGTTCGTCCTGAGGTTTTGTCATAGCATGGTCTTAATAGATTGGCTGTTGTCCGGTCATGTTACCGAAGAGCGGATCGCAATTTTAGTGTTATCGAAGAAAATTTTAAAAAAGTGATGTTTGAATGATTTTCAGGCTTAGCGCAGCGGTATCGCAATAATAATTTGTGTTAGAGTACGCTGTCCTTCAATTAGGGTGCTGGCCCTAGACTAATTGCGTATAAAAAACTGGTGAACCTGAGAGATGAAAACCGCTGAAATTCGTGAAAAATTTTTAGATTATTTTGCCCGTAATGCTCATCAACGTTTAGCGAGCAGTTCGTTGGTACCTGCGGATGATCCAACGCTACTATTCACGAATGCGGGAATGAACCAGTTTAAAGATACGTTTTTAGGTAAAGAGCCTCGATCCTATCATCGGGCGACTACGTCTCAGAAATGTGTCCGAGCAGGTGGGAAACATAATGACTTAGAAAATGTTGGCTATACGGCGAGGCATCATACGTTCTTCGAAATGTTGGGTAACTTTAGTTTCGGCGATTATTTTAAAAAAGAAGCAATAGAGTTTGCGTGGAATTTCTTAACTAAAGAATTGGGGCTTCCAGAAGATAAGCTCTGGGTCACTGTTTACAAGGATGATAAAGAAGCCGAAGACATTTGGTTTGATCATGTTGGCATTGATCAAGCCCGTTTTTCTCGCTTAGGCGAAAAGGACAATTTTTGGTCAATGGGTGATACCGGACCTTGTGGTCCATGCACCGAGATATTTTTTGATCACGGTGAAGGTATAGCCGGTGATCCGCCGGGCGGTCCAAATGATGATGGTGATCGTTACATTGAAATTTGGAACCTGGTCTTTATGCAATTCAACCGTATGGCTGACGGTCAGATGCAACCGCTCCCTAAACCGTCGGTTGACACCGGTATGGGTCTGGAGCGCATTGCTGCGGTGATGCAACATGTGCACAGTAATTATGAAATTGATTTGTTTCAGAGTTTGTTGACCGATATCTCCTCATTACTCGGTGGCGTTTCTACACAAGAGAAATCCCTGCGTGTGATTGCCGACCATATACGCTCCGGTGCCTTTCTAATTGCAGATGGGGTGATGCCGTCTAACGAAAGTCGCGGCTACACACTTCGTCGTATTATTCGCCGCGCCATTCGTCATGGCAATAAGCTCGGCGCGAGTGAGCCCTTTTTCTATAAGTTGGTTGATAGCCTCATTAAAGTAATGGGAGACGCTTACCCAGAATTGTCGAAAAGTAAGCCTCAGATTGAAAAAATTCTATTACAAGAAGAAGAGCAGTTCGCGCGTACTTTGGATAAGGGGATGCGGCTTCTCGAACAAGATATCACCGGGTTGAAGGGCTCGCAGATTCCTGGTAAGACTGTGTTTACGTTGTACGATACCTACGGATTTCCTGTCGATTTAACGAACGACATTGCACGTGAACGTGGCTTAACACTTGATTATGACGGCTTTAACTCAGCAATGGAGGCGCAGCGTGAGCGGGCCCGCTCTGCCAGTAAATTTGATATCGATTATAACGAAGAAATAGCGCTTGAAGGATCGACGGACTTTACGGGTTATACGGAGCTTGCGACGTCAAGCCAGATTGTCGCAGTTTTAACTGAGGAGGGTGCACAACGCGAGTTATCAGTAGGGCAGCAAGGTGTGATGGTTTTAGATACGACGCCTTTTTATGCAGAATCTGGTGGTCAAGCCGGCGATACTGGATCTATTGTATGCGACGGTGGCGAGTTTGTTGTGACGGATACGCAAAAGCAGGGGCAGCAATTTTTGCACGTTGGTCACGTAATCCAAGGGACGTTTCTCGCGGGTATGTCAGTGACGACACATGTTAATTCTCAAAAGCGCAGTGCCACGGCGATAAACCATTCTGCGACACACCTATTACATGCAGCGTTGCGTGAGATTTTGGGTGAACATGTGGTGCAAAAAGGCTCACTTGTGAATGATGAGCGTCTGCGGTTTGATTTTGCTCACTTTGAAGCGGTAACGGATGCGCAGTTATGGCAGTTAGAGCAGCGCGTAGCAGGTCAAATTCGCGCTAATACAGAAGTAACGACCACCTTAACTGATATGACTTGTGCCCAAGAAATGGGTGCAATGGCCCTATTTGGTGAAAAGTATGGTGAGCAGGTGCGTGTGTTATCAATGGGCGAAGAGGCCTTCTCCGTTGAACTATGCGGGGGTATTCATGTTCAGCGTACCGGCGACATTGGTCAATTCATTATTGTTTCCGAAGGTGGTATTTCTTCAGGTGTTAGACGTATCGAAGCCTTAACGGGTGACGCGGCGAGTGCCTATGCGCATGAAAATTTGCATCAGCTGAAGCAGTTATCCACCACCTTAAAATGCGGACGTGAATCAGTGCTAGATAAAAGCTTGGCACAAGCTGAAAAGATGCGGCTGTTGGAAAAAGAGCTTGAGAAGCTTAAATCGAAAATAGCCGCTTCTGCCGGCGATGACTTAGCTTGCATGGCGGTTGACGTTGATGGCATAAAAGTTGTGGCGCAACAGGTAGAGGGTTTGGATCGCAAAGCAATGATGGATGCGGTCGACAAACTTAAAAATCAATTGAGCGAAGCGGTTGTGTTGTTAGCAGCGGAGGAATCCGGAAAACTAGCGCTTATTGCCGGTGTTACTAAGTCAATCTCTAAAAGATTTCCTGCTGGTGAGTTAATGAAAGAAGTGGCGGTGATTGTTGATGGCAAGGGCGGTGGTCGCCCAGACATGGCGCAAGGTGGCGGTAGCGATTTAACTAAGTTAGACGAGGCCCTTGCTAGGGTTCAAGTTTGGGTTGGAAATAGGGTATGATACCGCGCCCGTTTTAGGGTGGGGTTTATTGGCGAAGTAAAAGCCGACTAGTTTGGGTCTAGGAAAGTAATTTAATGGCGTTGTTAGTTCAGAAATTTGGTGGCACTTCGGTGGGTTCTGTGGAGCGTATCGAAGCGGTTGCGGATAAGGTGAAAAAGTTTAGAGATAATAACGATGATATTGTCGTGGTTGTGTCTGCAATGAGCGGTGAAACGAATCGTTTAATTGGTTTAGCCAGCGATATTATGGAAGAGCCGACGCCTCGCGAGATGGATGTATTGGTGTCTACCGGAGAGCAAGTTACGATTGCCTTGTTAAGCATGGCCCTCAATAAAAGAGGTTGTGAAGCTCGGTCTTACACTGGTGGTCAGGTCCGTATTACAACCGATAGTTCCCATATGAAAGCGCGTATTGTTGATATTGATGAAGATAATATGCGAGCAGACCTTAATGCGGGTCGCGTCATTGTTGTCGCCGGCTTTCAGGGCATGGATGAGACCGGCAATATCACAACATTAGGCCGCGGCGGTTCCGATACGACGGCGGTGGCCCTAGCGGCGGCGCTAAAAGCAGATGAATGCCAAATATATACAGATGTAGATGGCGTTTACACGACCGATCCTCGTGTAGTCGATAGTGCGCGGCGGATGGAAAAAATTACATTTGAAGAAATGATTGAAATGGCTAGCCTTGGCTCTAAAGTTTTACAGATTCGTGCTGTGGAGTTTGCTGGCAAATACAATGTGCCTTTGCGTGTGCTATCAAGTTTTAAAGATGGTGGCGGCACATTAATTACGACTGAGGATAATGGGAATATGGAGCAGCCGCTGGTTTCAGGTATTGCTTTTAATCGAGATGAGGCAAAATTAACGCTGGTAGGTGTGCCTGATATTCCAGGCATCGCTTCAAAAATTTTGAAGCCTATTAGTGAACAAAATATCGAAGTGGATATGATTGTTCAAAATGTTGGATTAGATAAACATACAGATTTTACGTTCACTGTTCATCGCAATGATTTTAAGCGTGCGACCGGTGTGCTTCAGCAAATTTGCCAAGATTTAGATGCGAAATCTGTAGAAGCTGATGATAACATCGCAAAAGTATCGATTGTTGGTGTTGGTATGCGCTCGCATGCTGGTGTAGCAAGTCAGATGTTCGATGCTTTATCTGACGAGGGCATCAATATACAGATGATTTCTACCTCAGAAATTAAAATTTCTGTTGTGATTGACGAAAAGTATATGGAATTAGCTGTCCGTTCATTGCATAGTACTTTCAACTTGGACGTTGAGCCGATCGCAGAGTGACTGCTAAATTTCAAGTGCAACGAAAACGGTGAAAGCTACCCGTGATACATTACGGTAAAGGCTGAAAGCAAATAAAGCTCGTATAAACACTGTAGTTCAAGAATTTGAATAATATACGCGTTGTAGACCGGATGACCTACACGCAACTAAATAAGTAATACAAGGACGTATTCAGCTGAGGAGCACATAATGCTTATATTGACACGGCGTGTCGGTGAAACCTTAATGGTTGGTGATGACGTTACCGTAACCGTTCTTGGAGTAAAAGGTAATCAGGTGCGCATTGGTGTGAACGCACCGAAAGATGTGTCGGTGCATCGTGAAGAGATTTATCAGCGAATCCAGAAAGAAAAAGCCGAAAATAATCCGGATTCCGAGTGATATCTGCTTGATATTTAGATGTTTTTAGATTCATAGAAAAAAGTAAAAAATAAACCAGCGCTGCGCTTTGCATTTCATATTATTGTGGTATTATACGCCGCGTCTGGAGAGGTGGCCGAGTGGCTGAAGGCGCACCCCTGCTAAGGGTGTATGGGTTAACGCCCATCGAGGGTTCGAATCCCTCTCTCTCCGCCATTGAAAGTTTTGAAGATACGCGGCTGTAGCTCAGCTGGATAGAGTACCTGGCTACGAACCAGGCGGTCGCAGGTTCGAATCCTGCCAGCCGCGCCACTTCAAACAATCAAATAGCTTCTTTAAAGTATGCGGCTGTAGCTCAGCTGGATAGAGTATCTGGCTTCGAACCAGGTGGTCGCAGGTTCGAATCCTGCCAGCCGCGCCAATCTCAAATGCGTCATTGAGCTGATCAAGCTATGAGTCCTCTTCACCATTGAGTCTGTTGACACTGGAGTCTTGGGCTGCTTATGCAAATTAAAGGGCAGGGTACGACGTCCACCCCAACTTGAAGTCACATTTTGTGATCTCCAGATTTCGAACTCTTCTTTAGTCAGTTTGTGGTGCAGGTTTACTGGCGGATAAAAGTACCGGAGTACGGAGACTCCCCGGAATCACCTCCAATAATTAGGCTGTCTGCATCAGTCTCGTTGCCCGACTGATAGGCTGCTAGTCCAGAAAGATTTCGATCCGCTACGCAGGTGGTGATCGTTAATTGAATTTCGTATACCGTAAAACGAGAATCTATCGTGGAGATGTCACCACTGATAACGCAACCGTCTGTATCAGAACCAGTTATTCTACCCGATGCATCAATAGTATAGGTTTCCGTGTAGGCCCCTTCATTAATTGAGCGGCTATATATCCCAGTGATAGTGCTTAAGCTTGAGGGTGTTTCATATGATGAATCATAGTTGTACACAAAGGTGCTACTTGGAGTTCCGTCTCCAAAACTTGAAGTGCCACTAATTCGTTCGCGTTCAATAAATGAGCCACTAATTTCGCCATTGACTATCGCAATTGCCTCGCCAACAGGGATATAAGCCTTTAGTTCGCTCGTAAAGCTATTTTCAGACGTGATGAATGTACCAACATCAAATTCCAGTGGGCTGAGGAAAAAAAAACGACCATCCTCTGCTACGATGCCTTTGGACGGAATCGTATCTGTTCCGTCAACCGATGAGACAGTTCCATCCCAGATGCCCCCGATGCTTTTTTCAACAATAATCTCGTTATCGTCATTGCCGCTACTACCGTCAATGCTGTCATTGCTGCCACTGCCACCTCCACCGCAACCGGCTAGAGCAAATAGTAGGCTGCCTGTCGCGAGTATATATTTAACGTTAGCCATAGTAATTGTCTACTTTATCGTTGCTCGTCTTTTTGCCAAACACGTTTGCCATTTGGGCACGCAGAGCGCGCTCGGCGGCCCCAGTGTAGCAAGTTACTTCAGGGCTTGTAAGTGAGCGCTATTATTAGGAGACATTTGCGCCGGTATATATGCGGATCTTTACTGAAAAAAGAACGGAACGCTTAGATTACCTACGATGAGTGATAATTTTTATATTAACGGTCAAGTATATTGTCTGAATATTCTAGACATTTACCGTATTGATACCGCTTATCATTATGCGATGTCGGCGCTTCTTTTTATTATAAACGTATAGTTGATTGATCTAAGTTGTTGTAAAAAATGGATTTTATCGAAATCGGTAAAGAGTGTGGTTGTCAAAAATTCAATGGAAGGGTTTGTGATATTGATAAATGAAAATAAGGGCCCTCTAACTTGCCGCCCATTCTGTGTTGCCAGTTAAACGGTTTAAAGGTAAATTACCGACCTTCGCATAAGTGCGAGGGTTTGGTGTGCGCCTAACCTTCACTTACGCTAAAGATAATAACTCTGTGGGTTTATCTAATATGACTGAATTAATGTCAGACGCCGTTAACCTGATGATCGTAGGCATGGGCTTCGTTTTTGTGTTTTTAACGATTCTCGTTTTTGTAACATCGTTGATGTCAAAAATGGTACTTAAATATGCGCCTGAACCTGAGAAAAAAGCGTCACCTGCAGCCCCTATCGCTGCAACGGCATCAAATGATGCCCAACTGCTAGCAGTACTCTCTGCGGCAGTTGCTAAATACCGCTCCGACCAAAAGAAGTGAGCATTTAAAAATTATAAACCTTGAACGAAAAGGCTTTAATAACATGACAGAATCAAATAAGAAGGTTGGCATTACCGAACTCGTATTTCGTGATGCTCACCAGTCCTTGCTGGCAACAAGAATGCGCATCGATGACATGCTTCCTATCGCAGAAAAGCTTGACCAAATTGGCTATTGGTCCATGGAGTCATGGGGTGGCGCAACATTTGATTCTTGTATTCGTTATATTGGTGAAGATCCATGGGACCGCATCAGAGAAATTAAAAAGGCCATGCCAAACACGAAACAGCAGATGCTTTTGCGTGGTCAGAACCTGCTTGGCTATCGACATTATGCGGACGATGTCGTCGATAAATTTGTCGAGCGTGCGGCGAAAAACGGGGTTGACGTTTTTCGTGTGTTCGATGCGATGAACGATCCTCGCAACTTAGAGCGTGCGATCAAAGCGGTGAAAAACAATGGTGCGCATGCGCAAGGCACACTCTCATATACGACGAGCCCCGTTCATAACATAGATAATTGGGTAAGTTTGGCGAAACAAATTGAAGATATGGGTGTGGATTCGCTATTTATTAAAGACATGGCAGGAACGCTTTTGCCGTATGCCGCCTACGAGTTAGTAAGCAAACTCAAAGAACAAACAGATCTGGAGATTCAGCTTCAGTCCCATGCAACATCTGGTACGGCTGATATGACGTTGCTGAAGGCAATCGAAGCAGGCATTGATCGTGTTGATACGGCGATCTCATCAATGTCGATGACCTATGGTCATACTGCGACCGAAACCGTTGTTGCCTCTCTCGCAGGTACTGACCGTGATACAGGTTTGAGTATTCCAGCGTTGGAAGATATTGGTGCTTATTTCCGAAAGGTTCGTAAAAAGTATGCAAGGTTTGAGGGCTCTCTGCGTGGAACAGATTCGCGTATCCTGACGGCTCAAGTTCCTGGTGGTATGCTGACGAACATGGAAAGTCAGTTAAAAGAGCAAGGCGCGGCCGACAAATTTGATGCAGTCTTAGAAGAAATTCCGCGCGTACGCGAAGATCTGGGTTTTATTCCACTTGTAACGCCCACCTCACAAATAGTGGGTACGCAAGCCGTCCTGAATGTTCTAACAGGTGAGCGTTACAAATCTATTTCAAAAGAGACGTCAGCGATTCTGAAAGGTGAATATGGTGCAGCGCCTGCCGCGTATAATGCTGAACTTCAGCAACGCGTATTAGATGGGGCTGAAGCAATTACGTGCCGCCCAGCAGATAACCTTGAAAATGAGATGGATAAGCTGACCACAGAAGTTGAAGGGCTTGCCAAAGAAAAAGGGTTTACGTTAGCAGATGATCTTGTCGATGACGTATTGACTTACGCTTTGTTCCCGCAGATCGGTCTTAAATTTCTTGAGAACCGTAATAATGCAGAGGCATTTGAGCCGGTGCCAAGCGAAGGTGACGTAAACGCGTCTGCCGGCGGAAAAGAAGTTTATACCATTTCTGTTGGTGGTCAATCTTACACGGTTGAAGTAGAGGAGGGTGGCGACATCACGGGAATGGTACCTGTTGATGGTGCGGCGCCCCTGGCTCCTAATACAGGATCAGCGCCTTCAGCGGCTCCCGCCGGTGGCGGCGAACCTGTCCCAGCACCGCTAGCGGGTAACATCTTTAAGGTCTTGGTACAGCCTGGGCAAGCGGTCCAAGAAGGCGATGTCTTATTGATTCTTGAAGCTATGAAAATGGAGACAGAGGTACGTGCGTCTCGCGCAGGTACGGTCGGCACTGTGAGTGTTTCTGTTGGCGACTCTGTTGCCGTCGGCGATACGTTGATGACACTTTAAGGGTAAGCACAATGGAGAATATTCTCAACCTCTGGACAGGTAGTGGTCTCTACAACATAACTGGCGGTCAGATCTCAATGATCGTTGTATGCTTGTTTCTACTATATCTGGCTATCAAGAAGGGCTTTGAACCTTTGTTATTGGTACCTATCGGCTTCGGTGGTGTTCTTGCGAACATACCGGAGGCAGGCCTCGCGATGACGGCGACTGAAAATGCTATTCATTTTCATAAGCCGGAAGTGATGGCTGCATTGGCCGAAGTCTTCAAAATTCCATTTGACGCGGTAAAAGATTTATCAGGTGCTGCTTTCGATGAAACGGTTTACGCCTTCAAGGACGCTTTAAAAGAGGCGGACGCCACAACAGTTGCGATAGCACATAACGTTGCGAGTGACTTCGGTTACGCTAATGGAATGCTAGCGAACTTTTATAGTGTGATTATCGGAAGTACCGTGGGTCCTTTATTGATTTTCTTAGGGGTGGGGGCAATGACTGACTTTGGGCCTCTTCTAGCTAACCCTAAAACGATCTTGTTAGGGGCGGCGGCTCAGTTCGGTATTTTTGGTACGGTATTGGGTGCAGCCCTGTTAACAACCACGGGTGTTATGGAATTCACTATTTATGAAGCAGCGGCGATCGGTATTATCGGTGGCGCGGATGGTCCAACCTCAATTTATGTAGCAAGTGTATTATCGCCTCATTTGTTGGGTGCAATTGCGGTGGCTGCGTATTCGTACATGGCACTGGTGCCGGTCCTTCAACCGCCAATTATGAATGCACTGACGACTGCTGAAGAACGTAAGATACAAATGGTTCAACTTCGACCAGTTAATCAATTGGAAAAGATTTTATTCCCAATTGCTGTGTTGATTCTTGTTGCGTTGTTCTTACCTGATGCGGCACCACTTTTAGGCATGTTTTGTCTAGGAAACCTGATGAAAGAGTGCGGTGTTGTTGATCGCCTATCTGATACCGCCCAAAATGCGTTGATCAATGTTGTCACAATCTTCCTAGGGTTGTCGGTTGGCTCAAAGTTAAGTGCCGATAAATTTTTGGATCTACAAACGCTTGGCATTCTCGTGTTGGGAATGGTCGCTTTTGGTGTCGGTACAGGAACCGGAGTGATTATGGCTAAGATAATGAATATCTTTAGTGCAACAAAGGTTAATCCTTTAATTGGTTCAGCCGGTGTATCGGCCGTACCCATGGCAGCCCGCGTATCGAATAAGGTAGGGTTGGATAATAATCCTCAAAATTTCCTACTTATGCACGCAATGGGACCAAATGTAGCAGGTGTCATTGGCTCAGCCGTGGCGGCAGGTGTCATGATTAAGTTTTTAGGTGGGTAACCTGAAACCGAAAACCCTTTTGTCCCGTAAAAACCCTGGCGCACGCTAGGGTTTTTTTTATGGAGTATCTTATAAAGTATTCAAAGCTCGGTCATACAGACATTAGTGTCAGTCGTATCTGTTTAGGAACCATGACGTGGGGTGCTGAGAACACACAGCTAGAAGCCCATGAGCAACTGTTGATTCGCAATCTTTCGTTACGAGCAATATCGTTGGTGCAACAACTATGACGCAGCTTCGTGAAAATATTGCGTCGATAAGTTTGCTATTAAATACTGAGATACTGAATGCATTTGAATCTCTTTATGTTGAGCACACCTATCCGTGCCCTGAATGAGTCAATATCAATTCTTATCGCATTTTAAATAAGGTTTAGAGTATGAGTGAAAAGCCAGGAGTCGTTCAAAAGGCGCTATGGTCAGTGCGTCATGGTGTTGAGCAGACGTTGTTTTCTGAAAATTTCATCATTTCAGATTTAAGTCCTTATGATCTTATTTTTAGCGATGGCATTATGTCGGTTCGGCATTATCAGCCATTGACTGAACCCGCGATCGATGTGGCTGGGGAGCTTATTGATGTCGCCGACAAAGCCATTGTAAAGTCGAATATACCATTGTTGTTGGTGCCGCCACTAGCAGCCACATCGATGATATTCGACCTGATGCCCCATCGTAGTATCGTGCGTTATTTTCAAGCACGTGGTTTTGATGTTTACTTAATTGACTGGGGCGATGTGACGGCTGACCATACAAATTTATCACTTGAATCCTATGTTTTAGACTGGATGCCTAAGATCCTAGATGCAGTATTAGAAGAAAATGGTGAGCAGGAATTGTCCATCTTTTCTTATTGTATGGGTGGTCTTATCTCTATGATGTACCTGGCGACAAGAGGCGATGAAAGGGTGCGCAACTTAATTACGGTGGCAAGCCCAATAGATATGCATCAAAGTGGCTTAGCGGGTAAATTTTTGTCATCGGTTTATCGCCCTGCACAGGCAATGGCGGGTTGGTTAAATTTTTCTTTGCTTGATGTGCCTGCAAAGGCCTTTCATGTGCCTGGCTGGACATCCTCACTTGTCTTTAAGTTAACCAATCCAATGGGGTCTGTCATCAGTGCTTATGAGAAATTTCTTAACTTATGGGACCGTGAGTATTTAGAAGAGAGTATTACGATAAGTAAATGGTTTGATGATATGGTCGATTACCCTGGCGAAACAATTCGTGATATGGCTGTTCATATGATGATTAATAATGGCATCGCTAATGATAAAATGAAAATTGGTGATACTAAGGCGCAGTTTAAGAAAATCAGATGCTCAATCTTGGCGTTTGCCGGAGAAGCCGATCGCTTGGTTAGTAGTGACGCAGCGCATAAGGTGTTGGATATTGTGTCGTCTAGTGACAAAGAGTTTTACGTGGCCCCAGGCGGTCATGCTGGAGTGTTTGCCGGCAGTTCAGCGCCAAAGCATACGTGGGCGATTAGTGCAGATTGGTTACTAAAACGCTCAAAAGTAAAGCATTCTAGACGGAGAAATCGAAAAGTATGAGCAAGCGTTATACAGTAAACTATTGGTTGATGAATGAGGCGGGTGAAGTCGTCGATACTTCTGAAAAAGGCGAGCCAATGGTCATCGTACCGGGTAGTACGACGAGTATCGAGGGTTTGCAAAAAGCCGTGGATGGCCGCTCAGTGGGTGATCGCATAGAGGTCACGATCCCGCCGGAACTTGCGTACGGTGTCCACAACGCTGAGTTTATTAGCGAAGTCGATATTGCGATGTTTGATGGCATAGAAAAAGTCGTGCCGGGGATGAAATTTCAGACGAACACTGGTGAGCAAACGCAGATTGTTCAGGTAATGGAAGTGGACGGTAATCGAGTAGTCGTCGATGCTAATCATCCCTTAGCTGGGTTGCCCTTAGTGTTTGAATTAGAAATTGTGTCAGTTGAAGATATCGAAGCTAGCGAAAGATAAAAAACTGAAAGAAAAGAAAGATTTAAATATATTGTCAGGTAATTTTTGAAACAGCATATATACTTAATGTAACAAAAAGATTCGAGCGTTCGGTTGTTTAAACCATAACCGAACTTCTTTACTGTAAATAATTCAAGTAAACAAGAATAAGCGAATGGAAACACAAGAACAAAACGAAGCATGGCGCATCTTAATAGTTGAAGACGATGAGCGTCTCGCTGACCTGACGAAAGAGTACCTAGAAAGCAATGGCCTCGTGGTGTCCGTAGAGGCCAACGGCGGATTGGCGGTTAACCGTATTGTAAATGAAAGCCCTGACCTTGTGGTATTAGATTTAATGCTACCTGGTGAAGATGGCTTGTCTATTTGTAGACGGGTACGACCACAATATTCTGGGCCGATCTTGATGCTCACGGCACGCACGGATGATCTTGACCAAGTTCTTGGGCTTGAAATGGGCGCTGATGACTACATGTCAAAACCTGTGCGGCCCCGCGTACTGTTGGCACGTATTCGGGCTTTATTACGTCGTATAAAGGATTTAGATAATGTAGCCGAGGCGAATGCCCAAGCGGGGGGTGGTGACGGACCAACGCGGCTTACGTTTAATAACTTGGTTGTCGATTCATCTATGCGCGAGGCGTGGTTAGATGAAGAAAGCATCGAACTTACAAGTGCTGAGTTTGATTTGCTCTGGTTGCTATCGAGCAATGCTGGGACCGTATTGAGTCGCGAGGAAATTTTCACCGCGTTACGCGGTATCGAGTATGACGGGCAGGACCGTTCGATAGATGTTCGCGTATCACGCATTCGCCCTAAGATTGGAGATGATCCGGTTCACCCCCGACGTATCAAGACGGTTCGCAGTAAAGGTTATCTGTTCGTTAAAGAAGCCTAGGTACAGGTTTACGTCTTGAACAAACTTCTGTTTAGAATTTCATTAGCCCTGGTTGCGTTTGCCTGTGCACTGGGTCTTTTGACTATATTAGTTATTTCGCTTTCAAACCAAGTTCGACACCAGCATTACTGGTCTGACTTAGTTACACCGCCCATGCGTTTTTTGGCCGAAAGCCAAGCTCTGCTAACCAATAACAGATTGAACTCACTTTCAGTGGTGGCTCAACAGCAGTCACAATTTGATACGGTGACGTTAGCGCGGTTTAACCTAGGGCAAGTTGTCCTCGATACTGAGGATGGTTTGTTTAAGGCACGCACCAAACTGGGTGATGGACTGTTATTGGAGCTTGAATCTGATATCAGTGGACGTAGTTTTTATGAATTATATTTGTGGCTTGTAAAACTGTCGTTAGGCGATGAGACCAACGATACCTCGCATAGCATACAAACACAGCTTGGTATTCAATTCAGGGTAAGCGAAACGTTTGCTGATATGGAATCACAATGGCTTCTAGAGAGCATTGCTGACAAAGGCCAGTATCTGGCGATTTCTGAAAATGAAATCAAAGCTTACTTGCAAGCACCAGGCGGTGAGATTTACAAAGTCGATTTTCCACTGCCTTACCAGAGCACCTCTTGGTTAACCATTGCCTTATTAGTGGTCTTAGCCTTTATCGCGTTACTTTCACTCGTTTACCTTCTTATTCAAAATTTTGATCGAAAGTTACGGGGAGTAGAAAATGTGGTTTCTCGGATTGCACGAGGCGAGTTAGATGCGCGCGTCAAGAGTTCTGGAAGCGAAAATGCTTTAGACCGATTAAGTACGGCCTTTAATAGCATGGCAGACCAGATCCAGCGCTTAATGTTAATACAAAAAGAGATGATTCATGCGGTGTCTCATGAGTTACGAACGCCGGTTGCGCGTATTCGTTTCGGTGTGCAAATGATTGAAGATTCGCCCTCGCAAGACGCGCTGCAAGCGCAAGTTAAGGGTATCGATGGCGATATCCAAGAGCTGGATGAACTTATTGATGAAATACTAACATACGCGCGCTTAGAGCAGGGTGGTCTGATCTTTGCGTTTCAGGAGGCGAATGTTGAGGATATTGTTCACCAAGTGGTCGGTGAACAAAGCGGTGACAAACCCGATTTAAACATTCGAGCGGAGTTTACAGAGGAGTCTAAACTTTGGGCTGATGCCGATGTCGAAGCGCGTTATATTCATCGCTCTATTCAGAATTTAGTAGGAAACGCGACGCGCTATGCTAATGGTAACGTGCTTGTGTCTTGTAGTTTTAATCAAGAAACCTGTCGCGTTGACATTGAAGATGATGGCCCGGGTATTCCTGAGGATCAATGGGAGTCAGTGTTCACCCCATTTGCGCGTTTAGATGATAGTCGTACGCGAAGCTCTGGCGGATATGGCCTAGGGTTGTCAATTGTACGCAGAATTTTGTATTGGCACGGCGGGCAAGCCTTCTTAGGCCGCAGTGAGCGATTAGGCGGTGCAAAGTTCAGTCTGGTTTGGCCTCGTAAACAGCAAGAAGCTGATATTGAAGTCTGATTCTTCTGCTGTATCTTTTCTTGTATGACCGATGCGTTCAATTTAGTTCATATTCATGACGGCAGACTTTACGTATTTATCTAAATTTTTCTGTTCTTCGGCATTCAACTTCAAGCCTAGCTTAGTTCTTCGCCAGAGGATATCGTCGGCAGAAAACGCCCATTCAAACCGTATTAAATAGTCGACTTCAGCCTGATATAAATCTGCCCCAAAGTTAATCCCCAAGGCTTTCGTATTGATCGCTCCTTTTAAGAATAGTTCTGCAAGGTGTCCGTAAGAGCGTGCGTAGCGGTTAACGGTCGCGTCGTTTAGAAAAGAACAGCGAGCGGCCACAGCGCTTAAAATGTTCTCGAAAGGCTCATTAAGTTGTTTAACGCCCGGCAAAGGTTGAGTCGCTGTCCAAGGCCCACGCAAACTTGGATAGAAGGGGTGTAAATGCTTTAAAACGGCTTCGCCAAGTTTACGGTAGGTAGTAATTTTTCCGCCATAAATAGAGATGAGTGCGTTTTTGCCATCAATTGTCTGCATTTCAATCGTATAGTCACGCGTAATTGCAGAAGGATCATTTGATTCGTCATCACACAACGGTCGTACGCCGGAATAACTAGAAACAATATCTGAAGAACTAAGTTGCCGTTTGAAATGTTGATTGTAGATATCCAGTAAATAATCTTGTTCTTGTTCGTCAATTTGAATGTTATCGAGCTTACCTTGGTATTCTTTATCCGTTGTACCGATGATGAGAAAGTCATTTAGATATGGCAAAACAAACACGATACGCTTATCTTTATTTTGCAAAATGAAGGCGCTATCGCCCTCGCCATCTCTTTTTATGATGAGATGACTTCCTTTAATTAATCGTATATTTCTTGGTGCTTTTTGTTCTGAGATTGCCGCTTCATATAATTGATTTAGCCACGGTCCTGCTGCATTAATAATATGCCGAGCACAAATTTGGGTTGTTTTCTGCGTGAGTTTGTGACGCAATTCAACTATCCAGACCTTGTCTTGTTGATCAAATTGTATGCTTGTTGCTTCAGTGTATACATGAATGTGCGCGCCTTTGTCTCTGGCTTGTACGGCATTACTTACCACAAGGCGCGCGTCATCTGTCCAGCAATCGAAGTATTCAAACCCTTTCGTTATTTCATCTGTGAGAACACTCGTTTTTACGTTAAATTCGATGCTCTTTGCTTTTGGTAGGCTGTTTCGGCGGGTGAGATTGTCATATAAGAACAGCCCTGCTCGAATCATCCACGCGGGACGAAGATGAGGGCGATGTGGAAGCGTGAATTTCAGAGGCGTGACCAAATGCGGTGCTTTGGCAAGCATTACTTCACGTTCCGCTAAGCTTTCTTTTACCAAGCGAAACTCATAGTGCTCAAGATAGCGTAAGCCGCCATGAATGAGTTTGCTGCTCATGGAGGACGTGCCAGAGGCGAGATCATTTTTCTCGCACAGATACACTTTTAGTCCGCGTCCAGCAGCATCGGCGGCGATGCCACAACCGTTAATGCCACCACCGATGATGGCTAAGTCATAAAGGGTTTGATTCTTCGTCATTCTTACCTAGTGCTAAAAATTATCAAATTATTAGCGCTATGCTAACAGAGATTCGAATGACGGTGCGCGTCTGCGTCACTATTTGATCCCAAGTACATTTGATTTGTTAGTGAACTAAAAGCTATGCATCTATTTAAAATTAGCTGTACTGTTAGGTAACCTAAACGTTAACACTACATTTATTGCATCGCTTTTATAAACGAGTCTTCGCATGAGTAAATATATTCTATCTATTGACCAAGGCACCACGAGTTCTCGCGCTTTAGTGTTCGATCATAATGCCGTCCATGTCACGACGTCACAGCAAGAATTTACGCAACATTTTCCCGAAAATGGCTGGGTTGAACATGATCCCGAGGATATCTGGCAGAGCACCTTGGCGGTCATTCAAGAAGCTGCGAGTCAGATTGAAGGTGTGGTGTCCGATATTGTGGCCATTGGTATTACAAACCAGCGCGAGACTTGCGTTGTTTGGGACCGAGAATCAGGTAAGCCGATTTATAATGCGATTGTTTGGCAGGATAGACGCACGGCTAAATTTTGTGAGTTTTTAAAAGCACAAGGCCTTGAAGGGCTTGTGATTGAGAAGACGGGTCTATTAATCGATCCCTATTTTTCGGCGAGTAAGATTGCATGGATACTTG
>Ga0209495_1001231_pt1 | contig 18204 bp, 11 predicted proteins | sample EN1Hudsemesocosm_FD_184629 | JGI IMG/M metagenome (GOLD analysis project Ga0209495, IMG submission 184629) | Methane-oxidizing microbial communities from mesocosms in the Hudson Canyon - EN1E Hudson Canyon (SPAdes) (version 2) | ecosystem: Environmental > Aquatic > Marine > Cold seeps | place... | reverse complement strand
CCTGACACTTCACCTACCGTCCTTGTGAATGCAGACTCAGAAAGCTTAGCTTTACAGGTCTCAGATACTCCACGGCATGGATGACGAGGGTGGGGAGCCAATCTACGTACAAGCTCAAGGCTTAAGGATGGGCCGGCTTCCCCAGAAAATCAGTTATGACTATAATCTTTTCGTGTTAAATAATCCTGCCTTTAATAGAGATGTTTAATATACAAGGATGGGTAGAGCGTCTTTTTGCGAAACCCATCACGATATACGTAGCGTTGATGATGGGTTTCACTGCGCACCTAAAAATCAGGTGCTGCGTTCTATCCATCCTACGAAAAAGTGAAATAAATTTGATATTACAACGCCTCTGTCGCTATTTCTAGCGTAGCTAAGAGCCTATTAAAATCAAACGGCTCTCTGCTTTGCTCCATCACCTGAAAACCATCCATCCCCGGCAAGCCTATCTCCATTAATATTACAGCAGGCTGCATAGATTTCAGCATTTCTATGCCTGCTTCCGCATCAGGTGCATCATAGAGTGTATATTTTTCTAAATTTACGCATTAATAAGGTATTACTCTTTAGTTTTTACCCGCTTCATTACACTTTTACACAGGGTAATTGAATGCAAAACTCAGTCCCTTTACCTAGCTTACTTTTTACAGAAATATCAGCATCCATTTCATTGAGCAACTTTTTGCTAATATATAAACCTAGTCCCGAGCCTTCTATTTCACTGCCTGCGTTTTCGCCTCGATTGAATTTTTTAAACAAACCTTGGCAGGCCTCCGCACTCAAACCAGCGCCGGTATCTCTCACTTTAACAAGCACAGCCGCTAGTTCTTTTTTATATTCCATCGAAACAAAAATTTCGCCTTGTTGCTTATTATATTTAATCGCATTCGCTAATAAATTAATCAGTGCTTGCTTTAGTCGCGTGCTGTCAGCATAGACATCAGGGACATTCTCATCTAAGCGCTCATGTAAACTAATATTACGTTCTAGTAACGCTTGTTTAACAACACTTATCGCAGACTGAATCACCGGTTTCACTGTAAAATTTTCAAGTTCAATGTTTACTTCACCCGCTTCAATTTTAGATAGATCTAGCACTTCATTAATTAAACTTAATAAGTGTTCACTCGAGTGCTCTACATCTGTTAATGAATCCAGCATCGTACTGACAATATTTTTTTCCGCCGCGTCAGCTTGTAATTGCTGCAGATTATCTATAATTGATTTTATTGGCGTTCTTAACTCATGGCTCATCAATGCAAGATACTCACTTTTCGCGGCATTTTCCTGCACTGCTTTATGTTTTTCTTTTTGTATTGCAACAACAGAGCGATAATTATCAACCAGGCTGTTAATTCGAGCCACTAATTCTTCTTCAATAATAGGCTTAATAACATAGTCATTAATACCTAAATGAAATAAGCCGATACGCCTAGAAATATTATCAAAGGCAGTTACCGCTAAAATAGGCACATCCCCTTTATTTCCACTTAAGCGTCTTATTCTATTCGCCAGAGTTACGCCACTCATTGCGCCATCTAGCACAATATCGGTTAAAACAATATCATAATCCTGCTTAAGAAATGCAGTAAAAGCATCTTCTCCTGAGGTATAACTATCAACCTTTAAGCCGCGACGTTCTAACATATCGGTTACAAATAGCTGTTGCGATAAGGTATCTTCAATATATAAAACGCGCCCAGAAATTCGGTAATTCTGCAGCCCAAAACGACGTATAAAGTTAACCAGCTGTTCGACATCTTTTTTCTCAAAAATATCGATGATGCCTGATTTCATCGCATTCTGTGTCGTGCCGCTTGATTCTTCTGATGTTAGCAATACGATGGGGGTATACGCGCATTTCTTTATTTTCCGAATGGCTTTAGTCAGCTGTATGGCATCCATGTCATCTAAATACATAGAGACACAGATAATTTCAAATTTATCTCGTTCAAGCGCATGTATCGCTGCTGCGCCTGTTTCTGCAAAAGCGTGATCAATCCCTGTACCTTGTAAAGTACTGGCAATAATTTTTTGAAATAACTTAACCCGATCAACTACTAAAATTTTCATTTCATATCCTGAAACTTCTTATTAACTTTATTGCCTATCCCCAAACTACTTGAGGGTGCCGGTTGAAAAAAACTGCATCTTCAAGTGTGATGGGTATATCTCGATAGTTAATCTCGCAAATTAAAGCCCTAATTTTTATTTTATTGCTCTAAAACAAAAAGGGCGTACCCAACTTAGATTATAGTTCGCTAGCGTCCTGATATATACCAATGACAGAAAACTCTAGTTTAGTCGTTAATTTGATAGCTGCTTAAACTCGAGCCATAAGCTAGAACCCATTTCTGGAGATGAATCAACACCCAGCCGCCCTTGCATTAATTCTACCAGCTGCTTCACAACCAACATTCCTGTTCCTAAATCATCTGCACCTGCGCCTAGCATTTCTTCATCGACAAACGCGTCAAACAGGTTACTTTGCTCAGCTGCCGTTAATATACAAGCAGGAAGAACAAGTTTTAGCCGCTGATAACCTGGGGCTCCGTTCTCCCAAAGAAGCGTAATGCAGCCTTTATTAGCCGTTCTTTTAATCGCACAGGCCATAATTGTATGCAATATTTGATCTATTCTATTTTCATTCCCTAAGATAACCACATCATTCTCATTTATCCCCGAGGACGAGACTTCAATTTCTTTTTCTAATGCCAGTGTTTGTAAATATTCAATATTTCTTGTCATCACGGGGTACAACTGAATTTCTGACATATCAACATTCAGCGTACCCATTTCAATATCTGATAACTCAAGAATATCATCTATTAATTTAAGCAGTTTATGCGAGGCCACGGATATTTCTTCTAAGTTTTCAGCTTGTGACTCACTTAACGGGTATTCCTCATCGGTCGCTAATAGATCAGAAAAACCCACGATGGCATTCATCGGCGTTCTTAGCTCGTGACTCATGCGTGATAAAAATTGGGTCTTGGTTTTATTTGCACTGATGGCATTTTCTTTAGCTATGATTAAATCTTGTGTCCGCACTGCAATTCTTTCTTCTAAACTCTCTCGCTCTTTCTCCAGCTCACGTTGAACCTGTTCCCGCGTATGAACTTCAGCTACTAATTGCGTATTATTGTCACTTAACAATTTATCTGCTTGCTGTTTTAAAAGCGCATTTTCTCTAAATATGAGTAGATTTCTAGCCATATCACCCACTTCATTATTGCTGTCCATTCCATTAATCACTAAATCTAAATTACCTTTGGCGAGTTGCTCCATATTTAGATTTAACTCAATCAGTGGTTTTATTAATTTAGAGTACAAACTCCAAACTGAAAAAACAATGGTGAATAGCATTAATAAAATAATAGCTAGCGTAACGCGCTCACCCAGCTCATGTGAAAAATTTAATTGCTTTGATAATTTACTGGAATCTGCATACATTTTTCGTGCAATTTCTCGCTCAAGTACAATAAATGCACGTATCGCTTTGCTATCATCCACTTTAACTTTTTCATCAATGGCTTTAGGTTTTAGCTTTTTATCGATAAAAGTAGCCACATTAGCTAAGCCTTGCTCATAAGCGTTCAAGGTTATTTCTAGGTCTTCCAGCGCTACCGTCTCGGCTAAAGTCACCTCATGTATTTTATATTGCTTAATGAGTTTTTTCGCCTCGAGAATTTTATTATGCACGGCTTCTTTTCGTGACTCATCCTGACGTAATACATAATTCTTAAACTCATGTATCATGCCGCCAAACCCCATAATGGCTTTTAAAGCAGTTAAATCTTTGGTCTTCGTATGAATATATGCATCACCATATTGACGATTTAATAGCTCTAAATCTGCATCTAATATATCTAAGCCCCGTAAAGCGTAGGTATCGTCAACTTTAACTAAACCATCAATTTCAACTGGCGTTTTATGTTCAGCAATTAATTGATTAGTAGATAATAATGCATCTGAATATTTATTTAGTACTTGCTGAATATCATCCAAGGCAATCATTTCTTGCTCGGTTGCCCCCAGCGTTCTAAATTGCTTAACAATATTATTTGCCGCGCCAAGGTGCTCCTGAGCTTTATCCATTTGGCTGATATGTTGGCGCAATACGTAATTTTTGAAATGATGAATCATTCCGCCGTAGCCGACTGCCGTTCTTAAAGAGCTAGTTAAGCGCGCTTTTTCTGATCGATCTTGTTGAAAACTACGCCAAGCAATATCCACTTCTTTTACGTTTTCTGTGACTAGGTTGGTCGCTAAAACTAAACTTAAGCCTGTGATGCTAATAATGAGTACAAAAACCCAAATTAAAATTCTAAACTTCATCTATTTCTCTTTTAAATAAACAACCACCCGCTAAAGGCGGGTGGGTTAGAGGTCTTGGCGACTGAAAGTTGGGATACAGGGCAAATAGCCCTGTTTTCCTATCTATTTACATTTACTTTGTAAACTGACGACTTCACCCCTCACAAACAAGCTAACTCATTCATCACTATAATTTGCGGGTACCCACGAGGGGCACCCCCTACAATTGTACGGGCAACCCCTTGTGGTTGCTCTTGTTAGCTCAACACTCACAAACCATACGATTTATCAAATTATGCCACTAAATCTGTTCGCCTAAAAGGCGAAGGTTTTAACCTTATGCTGGAAAATAAACGGCTATTTGAGTTCTGCGGCATCTAATTCAGATGTGACTTTAGCAATCACTTCTAAAAAATAATGGATATTCAGCGGTTTAGTTAAATAATCATAAAAACCTAAGTCCTTGCCTTTTTCAATATCTTTTTTCATTGCATTCGCAGTAATCGCAATAATCGGCAGCTTATCGGCATAATCAAATCGTTTTTGAATTTCAGCATAGGCTTCATAGCCATTCATTCCAGGAAGATCAATATCTAATAAAACAATATCAGGCTGTTTGTGCGCCATTAATTCTAAGCCAATTTCTGCATCCGGCGCTTCTAATAGAGTAAAGTCATCTACTCGCGATATGACCTTGCGCATGAGTTTGGTATTCGCGGGGTTATCTTCTATATAAAGCAGTGTTTTATTAGTGCTCTCTATTACATTCACCTCATTAACTTCATGGACTTCAGCCACGCTTAAAGGCGCCCTTTTATCTAACGGCAAGGTAAACCAGAACGTGCTACCGACACCTTCTTCGCTGTCTAACCCAATTTCGCCGTGTAGCTGTTCAACAATACTTTTGCATAAACTTAGACCGATACCGGTCCCTTCAATCGCTGTATTTTCTGCACCAATACGGCTAAAAGGTAAAAATAAAGCTTGTTGATTTTTTTCACTGATACCAGGTCCCGTATCTTTAATAGCAATACGTAAGAATTCATCATTATTGCTTAATTCTATTGCTATCTGTCCACTTTCATAGTTATATTTAATGGCATTAGATAATAAATTTAAGAGTACCTGTTTAGCTCGCATATAATCAGCAATCACATACTCTTGCGTACATTTTTTATGCACACTAATGACAATATTTCTTTTTCCTGCCATATCGGTAACGAATGGCTTAACTTCATTGTATATATCATCGAACATAACACTTTCTAACGATAAATTAACCTTGCCCGCCTCAATGGCGGATAGGTCTAAAATATCATTAATTAATTCCAATAAGTGCTGGCCACCTTTATAAATTAAAGCAACTGATTCATGCTGATCCTCTGTTAGAGGCTCATCTTCATCCATCTCTAATAATTGAGAAAAACCAATAATGGCATTTAATGGCGTGCGTAACTCATGACTCATACTCGATAAAAATTGTGATTTCGCTTTATTCGCTTCTTCTGCAAGTTGTTTAGCTTCTAATAATTCTAATTCAGCCTGTTTCCGAGCGGTAGTAATCGTTCCTACTCCTTGGTACTCTAATAACTTTCCATTGGCATCAAAAATACCGCGAGTTGTCCAGACTTGCCATTCATCATCTCCCTCTGCTGACACCATTTTATCTTCATGCCATTGGCTTGCATTTTCATATGTAATCAAACCATGCCTCGATGTCATCCACTCGACAACATTACTCGGCAAACCTTCAAGTAAGGAAGTTCCTATTAAGCAATCGCGTGTTGTATTTTTATATTCACAGTAGGCTTTATTGACAAATGTAAGTATAAAATCTTTGTTGTATCGGCAAATTAAATCATCTTGGTCATCAACAACAGACAAAAATCGACTTTCACTTTCGCCCAATTTTGCCGTCATGGCGATCGCTTGCTTTTTATCCGTTAAATTCTCAACAAAGCCGATAAATTCATGCCGCCCTTGTAATTTTATTTCTGATACGCGCAAGTTCATAGGAAAGGTCGAGCCGTCCTTTCTTTGGCCTATCACTTCTCGATCTAAGTCAATTATACCTTTAACACCCGTTTTTAAATTCTTAGCCAGATAACCATCATGCGCGTCTTTAAAAGGGTTTGGCATTAGAATTTTGATATTACTACCATTCACTTCATGCCACTCATAACCAAACAGCTCTTCCGCCGCTTTATTAAAAATAGAAATACAGCCTTTGGGGTCAATGGTAATAATAACTGCATGCGTTGTATTTAAAATGGCATCCGCGAGTTGTTTTTGCACCATCATTTCTATCGCTTGCTCACCCATTGCAATTTCATTTTGTTCCGCTAAGCGCGTTGATTCTTCCAGTTGATTGTTATCTTCTTCTTGCTGTTTAAAGGCTTGACTAATCAGGCGAAATGCCGGGAATACTACTTTCCACGCGCTGATTAATAAACTTAATAAAATAATGAAAACACCAGCCCAGGAATACCATAAGAACTTTGTCATTTCCCGTTCTACATTCACTTCGGTTAATATTGTCACTTTTTCTACTATCGACAAAAATTCTTTTTCCGCAATGCTGTAATCATCAATCAATTGCTTCAATTTAGCATTATCGCGCTGAACGCTATCTAGCTCAGTTAAAGCATCGCTCACTATCGTGTCCAGCACGACAAAAGTAAGCGCACGCCGCTCTAATAAATCCGCCTGTTGCTGATAAACCTGCTCGCTAATTAATCGCGCCTGTATGATTTGAATTAATTCAAGGTCATTTTTGATTTCAGCAATATATTGCACACTTTTAACTGTTAGCTCTTTTTCAACTAAGCTCAGAGCTAAATTTTTGATTATTCGCTGACTCAGCATTCGTTGCTTGCCCGCTTGATTAATCAATACCGCTTTATTTTCTTTAACGCTGACTTCATAGCTAATATACAACTGCAAAGAAATAGTGAGTAAACCCACCATACTCAATAGGCTTATTAAAACTTTACGCAATCTTTTTGCTGGATTTTTTTTCTGTTTTATCATCTTAACAAGCTTTTATTGTGTCTTCTGCGGACAAGAAATAACTAAGCATGAAACATCATCTTGCTCTTGCGTTGGGTCGATAAATTGAGTAATCATTTTTTTAACGCCTCTAATCCGCTGACCGGGTTTAGTCGCTAATAAAGTTTCCATAAATGCATCATCGCCTAAAAGGTTGCCGTTTTCATCAACCACATCAGTGACACCATCTGAACATAAGAATAATTCACAGTCTTCTGTCCATTGCCATAAATCTGTTGTTCCATCAAACGCATCTGCATTCAATACGCCACAAAAGACATGTTGAGATAAAAAGCTATGAATTATTTTATTGTCGTTATTGAGTACAGGAAGCGAAGGTAAACCTCCATTCCAAATTTCTATACTTTGCTTTTCAACATCAACTAAGCCAATAGCTAAAGCAACAAAATGTCCTAATGGTAGATCCTGTTTTAGTCGTGTATTGATTTTTTTGGCAATGGCAGATATTGAGACATACTGCTTAACCATTCCCTGAAATAACTGACTCACAATAATAGTGGGGAGTGCTGCGGATAATCCGTGCCCTGTCGCATCTGCCAAAATAAAATAAAGCTGTGTATCTGAGACGCGTTTAGCTGAGATTAAGTCTCCACTAAAACGTGCAGAGGGTTTTATCCAAGCATCTAGTTGTGCATCTTGTAAGTTACTTTTTGCTACTATTTTTTCAAACACATCTCTAGAAAAATCTAATTCACGTTCATTTTCGTTATGGTAGCGCTGTAAATTCTGTTTATTTTCGAGTAAGTCCGCTTGTAATACTGCCACTCGCTCAGCAGCAGCCACTTTAGCTTTAAGAATAATGGCATTAAAGGGTTTACCAATATAATCATTTGCACCTGCTTCCAAACCCTTCACTACACTGTCTTCATCTGAGAGTGCGCTGATGACTATAATTTGTACGTTTTTTTCTGTTTGAATTTCACGTATTTTCTGAATCGCTTCTACCCCGTCCATTACGGGCATCATCATATCCATTAAAATCAGATCAGGTGCCGATTGCTGAAAAGCATCGACGGCTTCTTGCCCATTTTCTGCAAATAAAAGTTCCGCCTTAGTTCGTTCTAATAATTTTTTTAACAGCAGCCGGTTTACTTTTTGATCATCAACAATCAGTATTTTCATTTATCCCTCAATGTTTTACTTTAACTAAACTAGGCTAACAAGATTAAGCATACCTACTTTATTCTCGTTTTTAACCGAAAATCGCATTTTTTTATCTTTATATTATAAGTGACTACTAATCCTCATTAATACCTTATTTTATTCTAATTATTTGATTCACTTTCACTTTAAGCAAGTTCAAGCTCTTCTTACTAAGCTTTTATCATATCGTCTGATTACCAATTGCCTTCTTTTTTATTAAAACAGGAAAACTCTTAGATTCTCGAGTTAACCAGCTATAAATTCGCTTCATCACTAAGGCATTATCTCCCCAATAAGTTGAATTGGAGTAATTCAGTTTATCTTGTCGATAGCGCAAATTATTGCGCGCAGCTATTCTACGTTTCCGTGCATTAGCAATATCTTCCGTGGTACCTGAAGCACTATATAAATCTAAAAAAGGGATGTCGACCTGCTTTAGTAGCTCAATCGTTTGCGCATGAATATTATTATTTTTAGGCACATTGAGGCCGATACTAATAATTGCTTTTAATTCCGGAATAATCTCTGTTCCCGCTGCATGCAATGCCATCAACGCGCCAAGTTGATGTCCGACAAGAACAACTTGCGTATTTGTTTTGGCAACATATTGAACTGCCTTAACGATTCGTTGAGTGGCTTCAGGCAATAGCTGATAATAATCTTCGTCGCTTGCGCCGCGTTCTCTTAGTGGTAGCTGTAGGGCTAAAGTACCCCAATTTCTTTCGGGAAACTTGCGTCTTAATTCATAAATCAGAGGGTCTTTATCGGGATGGCTGCCTATATCATGCAATAAAATGACTATTCCAAGGTTGGTTCTCGATTCGGTTTCTGCGTAGAAACTAGCAAATCGCTCTGTGCCTTCGCCCAACCAAACTAATTCACCGTATTGCGGCAGTGCTTTAATTTCTTCCAGATTTTCTTGCTCACGCGCCTTATCAGAAGCGAAGCTAGCATTGCAGATAAACGCAAAGAAAATTATTAATAGGTATTTTGTCATTATATAATGTCATACAACTTAAAGCATAAGGCGAGCATTGCACCCGCCTTATCAAACTGTTTATAAGTTCGTCATAACCAGTATTGTGGCTGCGCTTGAAATAATAGCCACTGAAATCAGTGCTAAAATACCAAAACCACCCGCACCTTCGCTGAAAGGCTCTACCCCTTCAATAATGGCGTTAACTGCTTTTATTTTGCCATTTTCTTCTGTTATATCGTAATGAATCACATCGCCAATGCGCGGGCGGCGGCTCATATTGTTAAGTGAAGAAATATGAATAAAAACATCATCTTCTTTATTGTTACTTTCTGTTCTAATAAACCCAAAACCACGATCATCTTTCCAAGCAGCGATAGTGCCTGTTTCTGTTTGTGTCGCCATAAGTAAAACCTCTTTTCGTTATATACAATAAGCTTGAAATCCGCTTATTACGTCTTTTTAGCTATAAATTAGCTCCGTACTTTCTAGCACTCTGTACTAGCCCTTTGGTTAGAAACGAGTACGCTACCCAGCGAATGTTCTTGAATAATTCTATCTAGTTTCTCGCTGGTAACATCATAATACCAGACTCCATCCGCTTGTATGTAAATTAGCGGTTCTGATTTACCTATACCAAACACAAGTAGTACGACTACGAGCTCTTGACGCTGCAGTATCTTGCTTGTTTAAATTTTCTAATTGCCCAGGTTTCGCTATTAGGGTGTAGCTCAACTAACAAACTATACGTCATGATTAATAATTGTAAGCAAAAAATTTTAGGCTATGCGGGGTATTTGAAAGCTATAAATAGATTATTATAACCGAGTAAAACAGTAGGAAAATAAAATGCTACTTTTAAAAATTTAAGCTTTTATGAGATATACTCAGTCGCTTTTCTAAGTTGAGTCATATCATCTTTATTAACGCGGTAATAAATGCGTTCAACAGCAAGGCTTAAGTCGATTGATTCAAAGCGAATGCTATCGCCTAAAATAAGCATTCAAACTGAGGCTAACGACTGCCTCAGTTTAAACTTATATTAAATACTAATTAGTATTTCACTTCTTTTTTAATAACTGTTTTACCGTCAATCACTAATTCAGAAATACCACCCACTGTTAAATGTAAGGTACATTTTGCTTTTGTGAAGCTATATTTATCAACTGTTTCATTTGCATCCCATGTTAAAGAAACATAGGTTTCTTTGTCTGTCTCTGTATCTGTTGGAAAGTAAACTACGTCACCTGTTTCTTCTTTAATTGCGCTAGGGCATTTTTTGTTTGCCATTGACTGCATACCTGATACAGCTCGTACCATTGCAGCATCTGCTTTAAATTCATTGGTTTCTTCTTTATTAGATCCAACTAGTAAAAAACCGACAATAAAAACTCCAGCTACCGCTGCCATTAATTGTTGTGTTTGATTCATTATTATTTCCTCATTGTTTAATAAAATGGTTTTTCTTCTGACAAGCTCTCAGAGTCTCCCCTCCGATTCTATGGGATTTAGACAGTATTAGCAAAGATTAATAATTAAATTAAAAATCTACAGTTTCCTATTCCATAAGAACGAGCACTATTCCACTGTTCTTCTGAAAATTAGGCTCAATTTACTGTTCTCCTCAGCTCCCTTTATTCAGGAACCGAATTTGTTATCTACTTTTCCCCAACGCTCAAAAGTGTAACGTCTCATTATAGTAGGGCCGTCATCCCCGAAGTCTTTTATCGGGGATCCACTGCTAAAAATATAGATTCTTGCTAAAAGCATAGGATGACGTTTTTTGTATTGCTCTATGCCGGTGGGTAATATGCCTAAGTAGATTATAATGAACCTATATTGATTATTTCCCCCTGTAAAGTGCATGAAAATTTCTCTTATTATTCCCAGCTATAATCGTAGCAGCTATTTAAAACGTGCCCTGCAATCTGTTTTGTCACAATCGCACTTACCTAATGAAATTATCGTTGTTGATGATGGTTCTAGCGATAATACGGCTGACATGCTACGTAATGAGTTCCCTCAAGTTACTTATCTTTATCAAGAAAATAAAGGCGTAAGTAGCGCTAGAAATTTAGGTATTAAACATGCAACTGGCGACTGGATTGCATTCTTAGATTCTGATGATACTTGGTTAAGTCATAAGCTAGAAAAACAAGTCAGTGCGTTACATCAATCACCCGAGTTAAAAATATGTCATACCGAAGAGATTTGGATTCGTAATGGCGTGCGTGTTAATGCGATGAATAAGCATAAAAAATCAGGGGGCTGGATATTTAAGCAATGTCTCCCATTATGTGCAATGTCGCCTTCATCTATTCTAATTCATCGCTCTATTTTTGAGCGCCTAGGATTATTTGATGAAAGTTTAGTCGCTTGTGAGGATTATGATCTTTGGCTACGCATCAGCAACCAATACCCTGTTCTATTTATAGAGCAAGCTTTAATTAATAAGTATGGCGGTCATGAGGACCAATTATCTCACCAACACTGGGGAATGGATCGATTTAGAATTCAAGCGCTGGATAAGTTACTTAAGCACTCAATTCTAAGTGATGAAAATAGGTGTCTAGCGATCAATATGCTATTAAAAAAATCGCGTATTTTTCAAAAAGGGGCGGAAAAAAGAGGGAAAATTGAGTCTGCGGCCCATTACCAAGCTTTAATTCAGCTTTATTCTAGCGAAGTATAAATTAGCTCTTTTACGATAAAAGTCAACAGCACCGTATAATAACAATAATTTCTTAGTTAACAGTACACAACTCATGTTTAATATTGCGCTTTACGAACCAAAAATTCCTCAAAACACTGGAAATATTATCCGCTTAATTGCGAATAATGGCTGTCATCTACATTTAATTGAGCCGCTAGGGTTTAACTTGGAAGAAAAAAGCTTACGACGCTCGGGCTTGGATTATATGGATTTAGAAAATATCACTCAACATGCTAATTACGCTTGTTTTTTAGAGGCGATGCAAGGACATAGAATTTTAGCTATTACCACGAAAGGAACAGCATCTTATTCTGATATGGGTTATCAAAAAGGGGATGTTTTATTGTTTGGCTCAGAAACCGCCGGCTTACCTGTCGATGTACAGCAAGAAATTCCAGCTGAGCACCAATTAAGAATTCCTATGCAACCAAATAACCGAAGTATGAACCTATCTAATACGGTTGCTATTGTGAGTTATGAAGCATGGAAACAGTATAGTTTTATTGGCGGACAATAAGCTATAAAAAAAGGAGCGGGGACATAGATAGCCACAGCTCCTTTTTCTACCTAATGTTACGCAGAATACGTAACATTAGTCATCTATAAATCAAGTTTAACCCTTAATAACAACAGACTCTAAACCCCAAATTTCATCACTGTAACTTTGAATGGTTCTATCAGTTGAAAATTTACCACTGTTCGCCGTATTCATAATACTCATTCGCGTCCAACGCTCTTGGTCGTTATAAGCCACTTCAACTTGTTTTTGCATATCGATAAAGCTACGGAAATCGGCAATCGTCATCCAAGGATCATCTGAGCTTTTGATTGAATTAACAACATCATCAAAAATTCCTGGCTCAAACTGATTAAAATGCCCACACTCAAGTAAATTGATAACGCGTTTTAAATCATCATCCTGATTAATCATTTCCATTGGATTGTAATGAGGGCGCAATGAAGCAACTTCATCTTCCGTTAAACCAAAAAGAAAGAAATTTTCATCGCCAACTTCTTCTCTGATCTCTATATTTGCGCCATCCAAAGTACCAATAGTTAATGCTCCGTTCATCATGAACTTCATATTACCTGTACCGGATGCTTCTTTTCCTGCTGTAGAAATCTGCTCTGATAAATCAGCTGCTGGACAAATCTTTTCCATTGCAGAGACACGATAGTTAGGTAAAAACACCAGTTGCAACTTATCACCCACATCAGGATCATTACTCAGCACTTGCGAAATATTATTGATCAATTTAATAATGCGTTTTGCCATGTAATACCCTGGCGCAGCTTTACCACCGATCAACACACAACGGTTTGTCCAGTTTTCTGTATCTCCACGTTTAATGCGATCATAAAGGTGAATCACATGCAGTACGTTAAGTAATTGACGCTTATATTCATGGAAACGTTTTACCTGAATATCAAATAAAGCATTAACATTAATATTAATATCATATTCGTCTTTACTATAGTCAACCAAAGCTTGTTTCGCATTATTTTGCAAAGCGTACCACTTCGCACAAAACTTCTTATTATCAATAAATGCTTCTAGCTTTTTTAACTCCGATAAGTCGGTAATCCATTTATCACCAATACTCGCCGTAATAAAGTTCGCTAACTCAGGGTTACAGCCTGCCAACCATCGACGTGGCGTGACACCATTGGTTTTATTATTAAATTTATGCGGCCATAATTGATAAAAATCATTAAATAGCCCTTCTTGTAATAATTTTGAATGTAATTCCGCCACTCCATTAATCGAATAACTACCTACAATCGCTAAATAAGCCATTCTAACTTGCTTTTCGCCACATTCTTCTATGATAGACATGCGTGATAATCGTGCATTATCTCCAGGCCAGCGCGCAGAAACCTCTCCTAAAAAGCGTGCGTTAATTTCAAAAATAATTTCTAAAACTCGTGGTAATAGGCGTTCAAACAAACTAACCGACCACTTTTCTAACGCTTCAGGTAACAACGTGTGATTAGTATAAGCCATTGTTTTTTGTGTAATGGCCCAGGCATCATTCCATGACACGCCATGCTCATCAATCAATAAACGCATTAACTCCGCAACTGATACACTTGGGTGAGTGTCGTTTAATTGAAAACAATTTTTGTCAGCAAAATTTGAAAAGTCACTGCCATGTCGACCAACCCAATTCGCCACAATATCTTGCAAACTTGCTGAGGCAAGTAGGTATTGTTGCTTTAAACGTAACGCCTTACCATTTTCATTAGCATCGTTAGGGTATAACACCATACTAATGTTTTCAGCGGTATTTTTTTCTGCTACCGCTTCAGCATAATCGCCGGCATTAAATTCTTGTAAATTAAATTCTTCAGTTGCTGCAGACTTCCATAAACGCAAGGTATTAACGGTACCATTTTCATACCCAGGGATAGGCGTATCATAAGGAACCGCAAGAATATCATTGGTGCCTACCCAGCACTTTCTTTCACTGCCATCTGCATCAATAAAACGCTCAACATGCCCACCAAACTTAATTGTTTGTGTATATTCAGGGCGCTCAATTTCCCAGACATTACCATTTTTTAACCAATGGTCTGGGTGTTCAACTTGCTCACCATTAACAATGCCTTGCGCAAACATCCCATATTCATAACGCAAGCCATAACCCATAACAGGAAGTTGTAATGTTGCACAGCTGTCAATAAAACAAGCGGCTAAACGACCTAAACCACCATTACCTAAACCCGCATCAGGCTCATTATCAATCAATTCTTCAATATCTAGACCTAAGTCATACATTGCGGCAGTCACATCATCAGTGATGCCTAAATTTAACATGGCATTACTCAGGGTCCGCCCCATTAGAAATTCCATCGATAGGTAATAAGCTTTTTTACAGTCTTGCTCTCTATAAGTATTGTAGGTTTTTTTCCAACGCTCAACCAAACGATCACTAATCACTAGTGATAAGGCTTCATAAGCATAGTAGGGAGAGCGACAGTACTCATCTCTACCTAATCTATGGCTGTAATATCGCTTAAAATCAGCAATAAAATCTGATTTTTTTTCCCCTAATTTAGGGACATTAGTAATGCTAGAAATTGGAGTGCTTTTATTAAAGGTTCTATTTGGCATTATATTGGACTAGGGCTGTTAAGGTTTGAAGATCTCTGAAGTTAAGCTTTAATTAACTTCAGAGGTTAAATTATTTAAAAAAGCTGTAAAGCTTGATCATAACTTACCGTGGCACTGTTTATATTTTTTACCTGACCCACATGGGCAAGGCTCATTTCTGCCTACTTTTTTGTCTTCTCTTACAAAAGGCTCATCTGCAGAGTCTTCATTTTCAATCACGTCAATAGTTGGCGACTCTTCTAAGATATTATCCGCTTCAGCATGCTCAAAATTCAGCTCTTGAGTTACTTGACGCTCTTCATCTATTTCATCTGCATTCTCTGTCGAAACATGAACTTTAGATAAAATACCAATCACTTCATACTTAATCTGATCAAGCAACGCAGTAAACATATCAAAGCCTTCGCGCTTATATTCTTGTTTAGGGTCTTTTTGTGCATAACCTCTAAAGTGAATACCTTGACGTAAGCTATCCATCGCAGCTAAATGCTCTTTCCAACTATTATCTAACACCTGAAGCATGACAGACTTCTCAAAATGTCGCATAACATCAAATGTAATATCTGCTTCTTTTTTCTTATATTCTGCAGTAATATCGTCAATAATTGCTAAGCGTAATGACTCTTCATGCAAATTAGAATCTTCTGCTAACATTCTTGCAACCGGAATGTCTACTTCAAACTCTTCGTTCAAATGCGCTTCTAGTCCAGCAACATCCCATTGCTCTTCCATTGTTTTTGCAGGAATATATTTAGTAATGACATCATTAATCACATCAGCTCTTATCGCCGTAATAATTTCACTAATATCCTCTGAAGACATTAGTTCATCACGCTGCTGATAGATCACTTTACGTTGATCATTCGCCACATCGTCATAAGCTAATATTTCTTTGCGCACATCAAAATTACGCCCTTCAACTTTTTTCTGTGCATTTTCAATTGAACGCGTTACCCAAGGATGCTCAATTGCTTCACCCTCTTCCATGCCCAATTTTTTCATTAACCCTGCAACACGGTCAGATGCAAAAATACGCATCAGATCATCTTCTAGCGATAAATAGAATCGTGTTGACCCTGCATCACCTTGACGCCCAGAACGACCTCTTAACTGGTTATCAATCCTTCGTGACTCATGCCTTTCAGAACCAATAACGTGCAATCCGCCACTAGCCAATACTTGTGCGTGACGGTCTAACCATTGCCCTCTTAACTTATCAATATCAGAGTCAGTTATGTCCTCGCCAGCCCGTGCAATCTCAGCATCAAGATTACCACCCAGCACGATATCCGTTCCACGCCCAGCCATATTAGTCGCAATCGTTACAGCTTTAGGCATTCCTGCTTGTTCAATAATATGAGCTTCACGCTCATGTTGTTTAGCGTTGAGCACTTCGTGTGTAATTTTTGATTGCGTAAGTATGCCTGAAATAATTTCAGAATTTTCTACCGATGTAGTTCCTACCAAAACAGGTTGGCCACGCTTAACACAATCTTTGATATCTTCTGTAATTGCTAGATATTTTTCATTCGCAGTTAAATAAATCAAATCGCCCTTATCTGCACGACTGAGCGGCTTATGTGTTGGAATAACAACAACTTCCAAACCATAGATCTTATTTAATTCAAATGATTCTGTATCTGCTGTCCCAGTCATGCCTGACAGTTTTTCATATAACCTAAAGTAATTCTGAAATGTTATAGATGCAAGTGTTTGATTTTCGCTTTGTATCTTTGTCCCTTCTTTAGCTTCCATTGCTTGATGCAAACCTTCTGACCAGCGTCTTCCAGGCATAATACGCCCAGTAAACTCATCAACAATAACGACTTCATTATGTTGCACAATATAGTCAACATCACGCTGAAATAAAACATGCGCTCTCAAAGATGCATTTAAATAATGCATTAACCTAATATTTTCTGGAGCGTATAAGCTACTCCCCTCATCCAACAATCCATGTTGAACAAGTAAGCGCTCAATATTTTCATGTCCCGCTTCTGTCAAATGAAGCTGTTTTGATTTTTCATCTACCGTGAAATCACCAGGGCCTTGCTCTTCACCTTCTTTTTCGCCCTCTTGCCTTTCTACTTTAGTTAAAAACGGAACAATTTCATTTGTTTTTTGATAGGTTTCAATACTATCTTCGACTGGCCCCGAGATAATTAATGGCGTTCTCGCCTCATCAATTAAAATAGAATCAACTTCATCAACAATAGCAAAGTGTAATTTACGCTGAACTTTTTGATCTAAGCTAAACGCCATGTTATCGCGCAAGTAATCAAAACCAAATTCGTTATTAGTTCCGTAGGTAATATCAGCTGCATACGCTGATTTACGCTCTTCATGACTTAAATTACTTATAATCACACCAGTAGTTAAGCCTAAATAGGTATATAAGCGTCCCATCCATTCCGAGTCACGTGACGCCAAATAATCATTGACGGTTACAACATGCACTCCCTTTGCGGGTAATGCATTTAAGTAGGCAGCCAGTGTCGCCATCAGGGTTTTTCCTTCCCCTGTTTTCATTTCTGCAATTTTTCCGTCGTTTAACACCATCCCGCCAATTAACTGTACATCAAAATGACGCATATTAAATACACGAGAGGAAGCTTCTCTTACTGTTGAAAAAGCTTCTGGAATTAGGCTTTCTAAGCTTTCGCCTTTCTCCAGACGTACTCGGAATTCTTGTGTTTTTGCTTGTAAGGCATCTTCACTTAATTGTTCATACTCACTTGATAGCTTATTAACTAAGCGTACAAGTTTTGTTTTTTTCTTAACCAAGCGATCATTACGACTACCTACAACGAATTTAGCAAGCTTCCCCAGCATCCTATTACCTTAAAGTCTGTTGTTCTTAAATAATTA
>Ga0209495_1001230_pt1 | contig 18216 bp, 14 predicted proteins | sample EN1Hudsemesocosm_FD_184629 | JGI IMG/M metagenome (GOLD analysis project Ga0209495, IMG submission 184629) | Methane-oxidizing microbial communities from mesocosms in the Hudson Canyon - EN1E Hudson Canyon (SPAdes) (version 2) | ecosystem: Environmental > Aquatic > Marine > Cold seeps | place... | reverse complement strand
ATTCACACTGAGAAAACGGCTGGTGCAAAACACCTTCCACTGCCGTGGGGGCAAGGTTTTACAGATGATGATTCTTTAATGGATTGATTGAGATATTAATAATTTTGGATGTATAAAATTTAGAAGGAAGAAAGGTGGTTTATGAAAAATGATGGTGTAGCGCAAAGTGATAGTAATTTTGATCAGTACGGTAGATGTACTCCTTCCTCATTAACTACACCTGTTCATAAAGAGTCACGGCGGTATTTTACAATTACTCAGCCTCAAGTTGACTACCATGAAATTTATCACCGCTTAAATAAAGTATTTAATTTCAGTGCGCAATTGTCAATAAGTGATTTTGAGGTACGGGCAAAAGCAATTTTAAATCAGCTCAGTAATGATGAGTGTAATCAAAATATAAGCTCTGGCGTTGCTGTGCCCTTTATATTACCTCAAGCGGATTATGCTGATATAGGTGAGGCATTTCAAAGTACCTATTTAGAGGGTGTTAAACAAGCATTTCAGCAAGTGTACCCTGCACATTCTTTTGATAACTTTTGTCAGGGGAGTTTACAAGGAAAGCTCTCTACGACAGAAGGAGCTCGTCAGAATACTTTAATACAAGCAATGCAAAAGGGTGTTGTTGTCGGCTATTACTTTCCATGCTTATTAGAATATTCAGTACCAGCGGCTATAGAAAGAATAGCTACATTACCTGAAAATTTTATATTAGCAGGGGGGTTTGATACCTCAGCAGCATTTATCGGTTCACCGAGTTTGTTATTGCGAGAAGATGGTTACCCCCCCCTTCTTTGGACTTCAGGTTTCTCGTCTGATAATGCTAATGAGGGGTACCACTTTGAAGCATATGGTTATGATTTAACATTTAATCGTAGAACGCACCTTGGACAGGTAGCTGAATATTGGGCTAGTGGGCTTGCAGTATTAGGTTGAAATATTTAGTCAATATTTTGAGCTATTTTTTAATATATGATTATAAGGAGTAAATAAGTTGCCAGTATTTGAACCAGTACTTAATGATAAAGAGAACCCTTTAGTTTCAATCTTAGTCTATAACTATAACTATGGGCGTTACCTAGAAGAATGTTTGGAAAGTTTAGTGGCACAAACCTATAAGAATATAGAAATTAATTTTTCAGATAATGCGTCAACGGATGATTCTTGGGAAGTTGCACTAAAATTTTCCAATAAATATCCCGGTTATATAGCATTGACTAGAAACCGTAAAAATTTTGGTTCAGATGCGAATTTTCGTAACTGTGCTGTGAATAGGCGCGGCAAATATTTTATAAATATGTGCTCAGATGATGTATTGTTGCCTGGCTTTGTTGAACGCTGTGTCAATGTTCTAGAATCGGATTCGGAAATTGGGTATGTTATGGTGCATCGAGAGATTATTGATGCAGATAGTAATCGTCAAGAAGAACCACCATTTTATAACCAATCTTGTGTGGTACCAGGGCATGAGCAAGCAGCAGTTTATATGATGGCTGCAGTAAATCCTAGTGTTTCTCAGATTATGTATAGTACACAACATACTATAGGGAAATCTGCAACGGGAGGTTTTGCTAGCCGTTGGTATGGTACACGGATGCTTGATTTTAATCTTTGTATTGAATATTCAATGGCATATATTAAGGAGCCTTTAATGCAGCATCGACTTCATGGCTTAAATGACTCTTTGGTTGCTGCGGATGGCTTGTTAGAAGTGATTGGTGCTTATGTGTTGCATCTTCAATTTGCTGATAAAGCTGAACCATTAGGAATGGTTAAAGTTATTGAGCGCCTTCCTGCTTCGATTGAGAAATTATCTAAACTTTGTTTGCGTTATTGTATTAGGAGTTTGGTGAAGGATAATTTGGTTAATGCAAAAAAGTATTTTCATCTATCTTTGGTTTTAAACGAAAATATTGATAAAGAAGATGACTTTCAAAAGTTACAGAGTTATTGGGTAGCTAGTGAAGGTGCAAGAAGTGAAATTTTAAAATCACTCAACGAAGCGGATGGTTTAATTACCAGAATAGTTTCTTATGCCCCTCCAGAAGGTAGCATACCTTTATGAGCGCTTTGCCCCTAAATAAGCTCAGAGACGCCCCTAAAGTTTGTATTTTTGGGGTAGGTACTTTATTGCAAAATTGCTTTAGTCAGGTTGTGCTATTATTGGGTCGGTATCCAGATTATTTGTGTGATAATTCACAAGATAAGTGGGGCAAAGCTTTTTTTGAGGTGCCTTGTATTTCTCCTGATGAGCTATTTAAAAATTCAATAGAGGAGGATGTGCTTGTCATTATTGCAGTAAAAAATTATGAAGCTATTGATTTACAGTTACAAGCAGGTGGTATAAGCAATGCAGTATTTTTTTCATTTGATAAAGCATATAACGTAATTGCTAATATAAGCCCAATACCTAGGCATAATATTGTTGCTGATACTCTGGATGAATTTACTGGAATACCTGTACGTGGGAAATGGGCTCTTGTTACTGGAGCTTCACGTGGTATAGGCTACCAAACTGCTGTGGCTATGGCAAAAATGGGAGCAAACCTTGTTATTCATAGCCGATCATTAGCTCATAATGAGAAAGTGGTAAGAGATTGCTCGAAACTTGGAATAGAGGTTGTTTCTTTAGCGGCAGAATTAAGTGATGCTCAGGAGTTGGAAGGTTTTTTAGGTGAGGTCGACTGTTGTGCTCCGAAAATTGACTTTTTGTTTAATAGCGCAGGTATTTCTCCTTTAGCACCTCCTGGGTTTTGGGATGTGCATTCAGATGACTATGTGAAAACCTACCTAATTAATACGGTTGTTCCCATCAAATTATGTAGTCATTTTTTACCTTCTATGATTGCTAGAGGGTTTGGGCGAGTGATTAATGTAAGTAGTAGTATTCAGCATCGACCCTATGAAATGGCATACGCATGTAGCAAAGCTGCTTTAGATAAATATGTTTATGATATTTCACCAACCTTAGAAAATACTGGAGTGCTTATTTCACTACTAGACCCGGGTTGGTTAAAGACAGATATGGGGGGGCAGTTTGCTCCTCACTCAGTTGGAAGTGTTGTCCCTGGTATTTTATTAGGGGCTTTATTGGATGAATATAATAATGGACAATGGTTTAGCGCTCAGGACTATACAAATTATAGCATTGCTTCAGCTATCCAAAAGTTTAAATTCATTGTTAATCAAAATACCTAAAGAAGGGTTAAAGTTATGACAGAACACGTATCACCTACTTATAAACCCGATGACATTGTCAAGTCATGTAACAAGTTAGAGGCTGGGTTGAGATTTGGGCAAGAAGGCATCTCTGCATGTGCTTTAGGTCCATTTCAATCTCCTATTTATTGGGGGGCGAAAGAAGCGGCTATATTAGATATTAGTAAAGAAATGCTAATGGAAAAAAGGCGCGTGATTTTCGATATGCTAAATGATAATCATAGTACTACATCGTGTAAAGGTTGCCAGATGGTGTATACAAAGCCTTATAAGGATGTTGATTTTTCTCAATTAGGGCATATTGATTTTTCAGAAACGAGTTTATGTAATATTCGTTGTGACTATTGCTATTATACAAAAGCAGATAAATTTAATAAATCAAATTTTGACTCTTTAGCAGTGTTAAAGGTATTTAATAAAGAGGATGTCGTGTGGGATTCAGCCGTTGATTTTGGAGGAGGAGAACCAACTATTTTGCCAAATTTTGATGACTGTATTAACTACTTTAAATCACGGGGTACGCGTGTCTTTCTTTATACCAATGCTGTTAAATACTCTCAATCAGCTTATGACGGGCTTGTTAATGGCAATATAAGCTGGCTTTGTGTGTCTTTGGATTGCGGCACTCCATCAACCTATAATAAAACAAAAGAGCGAAATTATTTTTCTCGGGTAATGGACAACTTATTTAGGTATGTCGAAGCAAGCGAAAAAGGGCATGGCAATGTCTCTGTAAAATATATTTTCACTGAAAATAATTGTAGTGATGATGATCTTTATGGCTTTGCCTACGCCATGCTGGCATTGCAGCCTAATAAAGTGTGGTTGACCTTTGATTTTGAGCCAACCAAAGGCTTAGATGCGGATTCAGGTGATTTTGGTTCTTTTGATTACACTAAGTTAGTTGAAGCTTATGTGAAGTTATTTTTGTTGATGAAAGGGCATGGTCTAGTTGCTGGGCATTTTGAAGAGAACCATTTGTCTCAAGTAAGTAGGCAAGGTCAAATTTTATTAGATCGAGTGAGAAAGGGAATCGAAGCAGCAGAAGTAAAGAGTAATAAGTTTCTAAAGCCAATAAGTATTTGTTCTCAAGAACAAATTACGCACTTTAGGCTAAACCCTTTACAAATTGAAACGCCGAATAAGCATTTTGAAAATTGGTCTTTGAAAGATAAGCGCGTGTTAATTTTACCTGTATCAAAAGCATCTGTAGCACTCAGTCAAGCGGAGGAGTTTAATGAGGCTAATATTGTGGGTTTTATAGATCGTGATCCAATATTGCAAGAGAAGGTGATTAGTGGTGTGGCTGTCCATGGATATGACAATATAGATAAACTCCAAGCTGATGTAATACTCTTGGCTGTTCATCATCAGTATCAGGCTGAGATTATACAAATGTTGGACGAAAAGTTAGTGGATCCAGTTCAGCTAGCAGTTCTCATGGTGGAATAAATGGGAATGGGTAATGAAGTAACATATAAAATACTAAATACATTACATGCTATCGAAAATGAAGGTTTTTTAGATAAAGTATTTGGTAAATATAAGTCTATTGCAGTAAAAGGAGGCATGCCGGTTGTTTTGTTCGGTGCTGGTGCTGCGGGCCGAGATATTTTGCCACTCTTTAAAGCTTTTGGTGTAACTCCTACATGCTTTTGTGATAATAATTTTTTTGATGAGGAAGGTGAGTTTTGCGGCTTACCTAAAATATCATTTGATACATTAAATGTAGATCACAAAGATAGTCTCATTGTTATAGCATCTGTTCGCTTTTTTGAAGAAATCAGAGGTAAACTGTTAGCACATGGTTTTTCACCCGACAAGGTCTTAACTATAGAGCCGAAATTATTAACTTTTTACGCGGATAAGAATTCTATTATTGATACTATATTGAGTTCTCCTAGCTCTGTAGAAGAAATTAATTTTTTAGATAACTTTTTTGGGGAAAATAAAACGAAGGTATTAAAAGGTGACATTCCTGTGGTTTTGTTCGGAGCTGGTGTTGTAGGAAAAACTCTATTGCCATTATTGAATTTTCATGGAGTATATCCAGTATGCTATTGTGATAATAGGATTGAAGAGCTAGCTGGTGTTTTTAATGGGTTACCAGTTATTTCTTTTGCGAGCCTTGAAAAGAAACGTGGGAACAGTTTAATTATTCTATCTTTAGACGATAACCCTATGCAGGTGAATAAGCAGTTGATTGAGAATGGATTTACTAAGCAATCAATTGTGGCCCCTTCTAGGGAGTTGATGTTTTTCTATTGTCAACTTAGTCATGCTTATTATTCTGCAAGAATATTTTCTGGAAATAGATGAGAACCTTATATATTCATATTGGAAACCTGAAGACTGGTACGACGGCGATCCAAGAGTTTTGTAATAATAGTCGAGGGTTGTTAAAAAAGCATGGTTATTGTTACCCTCGGTCGGAAGGAGGGTATCAAGCATCCCATCATAGATTAGCTCTAGCGCTCCATGCTGAGCATAAAGGCACGGTTCCTATATGGTATAAGGATAACGTTTCGTTTTCTCAATGTATGAAAGAGTATCTTGCTGAAATAGAGCAGAGTGACCGACAGCATGTGATTCTTTCTTGCGAGGCATTTTCCAGGCTTTTTAATCTAAATGATCCACTAGTAGCAATACAGCAATTAGTCGATGGTTTTTCGGGCTTCCATATTAAAGTGATTTGTTATATTAGAGAGCCTTTGTCGATGGCAAGATCTTTGTATAATCAATCATTAAAGGAGGATAGGGTTGCAGCTATGAAAATGTTTACGGACTGGTTTTACGCTTTAGATAAGAATATACTGCTTCTCCATGAGACTTTACCCTGGTGGGGTAGTGTGATTGGAAGTGAAAATGTAATTGTAAGGCCATATATTAAAAATGGCACAGAACACATTAATGATTTTTTAAACTCAGTTGGACTCCCTAATTTATGTGATGGGAAAAAGAGTAATGAGGTTATAAATCAGAAAGTAGATGATGATGAGTTAGAGCGAAAGAGGGTAGGTGAGGTGTTTGAGTTTGTTCCTCAAACGGAGTGGGGCTCTTATTTGTCTTCGTTAGTGTTAACGGATCGTTGTAAGTGGAATAGTCTACATCGAATTATTGATAATATTAATAAAAGTTATAGTGAGTTTCATCTGAAGCATTTCCCAGATATTGAATATCAGCCATTTGGTGTTTTTGATATAATTTCGCACAACGAGAGGATAACTAGGTTAGTAGAGCCCGTGAAGCGCTGTAAAGAAGGGTAAATGGAATGAGTATTCTGTGGCATATGTGGAGTAGACCTAGTAAGTGCTAATTGTAAGGCTGGCGAATATCTTTTTTCATTGTTTACGAAGAATTATCTTTGTTAAGTGAGAGTAAGTGTTGTTGAGTGATGAATTATATTTCTAGGTAAGGTTATGAAAAAAAAAGTTTTTATTCATATTGGTCTTCCTAAAACAGGGACAAGTTCGGTTCAGAGCTTTCTATCTGAAAGTTCAAAGGAATTAATGAATTATGGAGTACTTTATCCTAAAGCAGGGTTAATGGGGGCTGGTCATCATAAATTGGCTGCATTTTTTTATTTGAAAAACCCACCTGCGCCATTAATGAGGTTTATAGGAGAGCCTTATCTTAAGTTGCTTAAAGATGAAATGTTAGGGAGTAAGGCTTCAACTATTGTTTTATCTTCAGAGATGTTTGCTGATATTGATAATGTTGAGGGAATGAAGAGATACTTTAATGAGTGTGAATTATTTGATATTAAAGTTATCTGTTTTTTCCGTCGGCAAGATGTATGGTTAGAGTCAAGTTGTATAGAGGAGTATAAGACAGGAATTACCACAAATTTGGATTTAGTTTTATCTACTAGTAAGCAAAGGAAATATTTAAATTATGATTTGTACCTTAATGTATGGGAGAAAGTATTTGGTAGGGATAATATCCTTGTAGGAGTCTTGGATGATAGAAAGGGGGAAAAGGATGCGGTAGCATACTTTATTAAATTATTAGAGCTAGTTAATAGTAATATAGATTTATTGGTGTTAAACGCTAAGAAAGTTAATGCTCGATTGGCCCCAGAATGTACCCATTATTCTCATGATATGCATATGAAAAATAATCTGTTACCAGTATCTTTTTTTAAAATACTTGAAGATTATTCTGTTAAATATGGAGAAAATAAGAAATATACTCTTTTTTCTGATGAACAAAGAAAGTCATTTTTGTCATATTTTAAAGTATCAAATAAAGCATTAGAAAATAAATATTTTCAAGGAAAAGAAGTATTTTCAGAAATTTATGATAGCTCCTTTAATGATGTTGAGTTATTTCCTGATTTTAATGAGGGAGAGGTAAGTAAAGTATCTGAATATATTAGCTTGAAGGTGGGAGAGGGTAGGACGCGCGCTATTATGAAATACTCCCTAATTCCTAAAAGCTGTCAATTAAGAGGTATAAAAAAAACTGATGTAATTGCCAAGTATGAATGCCGAAAGTGTTCTAGTCTTGAGGTTGTAGAGCTTTCTTTTTTTCAGAAATCTTATTGTCGATGTACAGAGTGTGGGGAAGTGAACGTTATTTTTCCATTTAATTATGCTGTTCACCCTAATGAGCTTTTTTCTATGTTATTAAAGGAATATGATGCGATAGCTATATGGGGAGCTGGAGGGTTTTATCGAGAGTGTATGGCATTTTATAAGGAGTCATTATCTAATAAGGCTGTGTATCTTGTTGATTCAGATGTATTGGTTCAAGGTTTATTTTCATATGGGAAGGAAGTAAATTCCCCTGAAATTATAACAGAATTAAATATTAGATTAGTGATCGTTGCTTTACCTTTTAAGGAGAAGGTAATTAGAGGTATAATAAAAGAAAAATATTTGTCAGTAACGAATATTTTATTAGTTGACTTTGATGTTAATTCTGAGGGAAATTGTATTGTGAAACTGAAAGAACTATAAACTGTTTATTAAAGTACCGGTAGATAATTTATGTATAGCGCTATTTAGTGTGGTTAAGACCATCTCCTTACACACATCTTTTTACTAATTAAATATCAACGACTTACAGAAGTAACCTAAAAGTAGAGATGTCAGTAAAATAAGGGGATACAGCCAATTGTACAAAAACATACAATTACGTAAGTCATTGATTTTAGGATATTATGATACTTGTGTGTAAGGAGATGGGTTAAGACAGGTTTAGGTAGTTGGTTCGTATAATTTATTTTGGATGTAAGTGAGAGAGTGCGCTGTGAATAAATTTTTGGCTAAAATTAGGCGGTTGTTTGAGTGGAGTGAGTACTTGGCGGATGCATTTTTCATTCAGAAAGAGTTTTTAAGCACCTCTATTATCTTATATGGGGCCGGTGAAAGCAGTCACTGGTTTGTTGAAGTTGTAATGAAGATGCATGACTTCATACCAATAGCGGTATTAGATAGACGCTTCAAAGAAGGAGATCAATATGAAGGTGTACCAGCGTTTTCACCATTAGATTACCGACCAACAGACGATGAGAAAGAAAAGGCTACTGTCGTTATTTGTAGTGGTAAGCCTGAGCATAATGACGAAATTTATAATTGTTTAAGAGAGCTAGGTTTTGTAAAAATTATTTTTTTGAAGGATATTTATGAGGTTCATAACCCTTTTTCTGAGCCCAAATTATTACAACAACAAGGTTTTGGTTTTTACTTAAATCAAAAAAAATCGATTTTATCTGCATTTGAGTTTTTTGATGACGAGGAAAGTAAAGAGGTTTTTCAGTGCTTTTTACAGACGCATATGCAGCGAAAGCCTGTTTCTATTCCTGCAAGACCAAGAGAGGAGCAATATTTCCCTAAAGATATTAAGTTGGCGAAAGGCTATTCACATTTTGTTTCCTGTGGAGCTTATGATGGGGATACTATTCGATTGCTAAACCAAGAGCATGGAATGGTTGATAGTATTGTTTGTTTTGAAGCGGAACCAGCTATTTTTACTCGACTATCTAGCTATTTACAGGCGAATAAGTCCTTGCTAGCTGAAAATGTTGTTGCTCTGCCTTGTGCAGTTTATAGTCACGAGGTAATGATGCCTTTTACTAGTGCAACAGGTTTGGGTTCTCGAATATCATTAGAGGGCGATTCGTTCGTTCAGTGTGTAGCACTTGATCATATTTTACCTGATTTTACTCCCAGTTTTATTTCGATGGATATTGAGGGTGCAGAGCCAGAAGCACTAATTGGCGCTGAGAAAATGATCCGAAAATATCAGCCTGATCTTGCTATATGTGTTTATCATGCTCCCAATCATTTATGGGATATCCCTATTTATTTACACAGCTTAGGTTTGGGCTATACTTTCTACTTACGTAATTATACTTCTTTTACGATTGAAACGGTTCTATATGCAACGGTAGAGCAAAGTGTTTAGGTATTTCGGTAATTGGCGAGCTAAGTTTTAATCTTGCTTACATCTAATGTAAGATGAGATGACAACTAAATATTACTTGTTTTGAGATAGTTTCATGAGACCCTTCAGCTTTTTTAATGCAACACGGTTACCTTATTATATTTATACTCAAGGTTTTGAATTTACAGATAGATCTGCTGGTATAAGAGCTTTGCACTATTTGTGTCATGCGTTAAATGAGTTAGGGGCTGAGGCATATTTAATTGGTAGCACTAAAGAAAGTGATTTTTTGCGCACTCCTTTATTGCGCAAAAGTGATGTGATGAGGCATCAAAAATCAAAAAAAATTCCCATTGTTGTTTATCCTGAAGTGGTGAGAGGAAATCCACTTAATATGCCAAATATAGTTAGGTGGTTACTTAATAAGCCTGGAGCGCTAGGGGGGGATGAAGTCTTTTCAGACTCTGAATTATTGTTTGCATATACGAAAGATTATATTCCAACAGGCTCTTCTATACCGCTTTTAACAGTTCCTTCGGTTAATGGTGTTGTATTCAATAATTATGATAATTCAAATGATAGCAACCGAAATGGGTATTGTTTTTATGCGCATAAATACCTGTTAAGTGGGGGGAAGCTAACAAAGCATGCTAAGGGAGCAACTAGCCTTTGTCAGGATGTCGATTTATCTCCCAGTGAAATAGCGGCTGTCTTAAGGAGGTCGGTGGCACTATATTGTTATGAGCCATCGGCTATTGTTCGTGAGGCTTTGTTGTGTGGTTGCCCTGTTATCATCGTACCCTCTTCATTTCTTGATGAAAATTTATCTTATCCTATTGCTGGCCCTGGAATTGCGTCAACGCTTGATCCTGATGCAATTATAGAAGCAAAACAAACCGTTGGCCTTGCGGAAAAGATGAATGAAAAATTTATTTTCCACTGTAAGCAGCATGTTAATAATTTTATTCCAAGAACACAGTTAGTTTTTTTTGGTAATGAGTCTAGTAGCGAAGTAAATGAGTGGAGTGATCATATTTTAGACTTTCTTTCTATACTTAATAACGCTATTGTAAGGAGACCTGAGGGTACCGCATCTGTTAGGTTGGTAGGGGAAAAGAAAGCATTAAATATCAACCTTTATAAGGAGTGGCAGAGGCAGCGAAAATTTTGTAAATTAACGACACCATATTTGACTGAGTTGGCATTAAATAAAAGAGAAGTTCAGGAGATATTAATTGTAATCATTTTTGAATCGGGTGATCTGTCGCTTTTAGCGGATACGATTGATTCACTTTCTGCACAGTTGATGGTTAATTGGCATCTTACTGTTATTTCTCCATTAGTATCCCCTGATAAGGTTTTTGATGAGTTAGAGTCGTTGACTTGGTTGGAAATTATAAATAAAGATAATCCGTATGATGATATTAATAAGTGCATTAGAGAAAGTAAGTGTGAGTGGCTTGGAGTGGTCGATGCAGGGGTAATGTTTGCTCCCGACTGTATTGCGAAGTTAGTTGGTTATATCCAGCAGAATGAAAAATGGTCATTTGTTTATACGGATGAAGACCATTTGAATGAAAAAGGTGAAAGAGTTACTCCATTTTTTAAACCTGATTTTAATTTAGATTTACTTCGTTCTAGTGCATATATAGGGAATTCTTGTTTTATCAGGATGAGTTCATTGCAAGAAATTGGCGGTTTTTATGCTTTCCCTGGTATGGAAAATTATGACTGGGCTTTTCAGGTTTATGAAAAATATGGAGAGCAGGCTATAGGGCATATTTCTGATGTATTAGTACATCGCTCTTTCAATGGGGTTAGAGAGTTTGATGCTGAACTTGGTTTACAAATACTTATAAATCACCTGAATCGAACAAATACAGAGGCAGTTGCTAGTCATTCTGAAGTGGAGAATTCTTTTTGTGTCAATTATAAGTTAGATACGGCTTCTAAAGTATCAATCATAATACTTGTTAAGGACCAATTACCCTTATTAAAGGCATGTATTGAAAGTATTTTGGCGCAAACAAGTTATCCAAACTATGACATTATTGTTGTTGATAATGAGAGTCAAGAGCAGGTAACTAAAGATTACCTTATTGAGAGTTGCCAGTTAAATTCGGATAAATTGCGATTTATTGAATATGAGGGTGATTATAATGCTGCAGCAATGACTAATCTTGCTGCTAAAGAAGCGATAGCTGACTATTTGGTTTTTTTAAATCACGATACGATGGTGCTTCAAGCTGAATGGCTGCACGGCATGTTAAGCCATGCTCAGCGAAAAGATGTGGGTATTGTAGGGGCTAAGCTTGTTTACCCAAATAAAACCTTGCAGCATACAGGGCTTATTTTAGGTATGGGAAAGGAAGGCATTGTTGGTTTTCCAATGGCAAAAAAGTCAATGAATGATCGTGGGTATATGGATCGTGCAATGCTTGTACAAAACTTTTCTGCTGTATCGAGTACCTGTTTAATGGTAAATAAAGCGCTTTATTCCCAGTTGAAGGGTTTAAATGAAAAGGATTTCAGTGTCATTTATTATGATGTTGATTTATGTTTAAGAATTAAACAGTTAGGGTATCGAGTTGTATGGACACCGTATGTAACTTTAATTCATCATGGGGGTAGTTTGCTTGAAGAGCAAAAGAAAGATGAAATAGTGGCTTCGAAAATCGAACGAAATACTGATGCACTTCTTAATCAATGGTTATCAAAATTATCACAGGATCCTAGTTATAATAAGAATTTATCTTTAAAGGAAGCGGACTATCAAATAGATAACTCATTAAACTGTGCTTGGAATATAGACTTTAAAGATAAACCAAAAGTTTATGCTTTTCCTCATGATAGTTATGGCGTTGGGCAATATAGAGTGAGAGCGCCTATTAATGCGCTAACAAGAGCAGGAATAATTGAAAGTGGCTTGGCAAATAATTGGGATGACTTAATTTACCCAACACCTGTAGAGATTGAACGCATTAAACCTGATGTTTTACTAACCCAAAATGCATTTTTGGATCATATGCGAATGCCGTGGCAACGCTATAGAAAATTTAATGATGCGTTTATGGTGTGTGGTTTGGATGATTTAGTGTATATGCTGCCTCATCAGCATCCTAAGCAAGGTGTATGGCCAACGAATATACGTAGAAAAGTAAAGCAGTTATTTCAATCTTCGGATCGTGTTGTTGTGGCAAATGATGCTTTAGCAGAAGAATTTAGCAAGATGACAACTGATATTGTGGTTGTGCCTAATTATCTTGAAAATTGGCGCTGGGATGAGCTTAAAAAACCAACTAAACAAATGGGCAAGAAATTACGTGTAGGCTGGGCGGGTGGTTCGGAGCATATTAGTGATTTGATTTTTATTTTGCCAGTTGTTGAGGCATTGCATAATGAAGTTGACTGGATTTTTATGGGGTTAGCGTTAGAAGAGTTGAAACCTTTTGTTAAAGAATTTCATGCGGGTGTTGAATTTGATCTATACCCACAAAAATTAGCGAATTTGAATTTAGACTTATCGATTGCTCCCTTAATGCATAATCGATTTAATGAATGTAAAACAAATTTACGCTTGTTAGAGTATGGGGTTATGGGCTGGCCTGTTGTTTGTAGTGATATTTTGCCTTATCAGGCTGCGCCAGTGACACGAGTTGCAAATAATGTAAATGAGTGGGTTCGAGTCATTCGAGAAAAAATTAATGAGCCGGATGAACTATTGAAGGAAGGTGAATTATTGAAGCAGTGGGTGGTTGATAATTACATGCTGAGTGACCATGTGGATGAATGGAGCGCAGCTTTATTGCCCTAAACTTTATGAATTGAGAGATTGATTTTTTTAGCTGTAAAGTGCTTGTATGGGATTTATGCAATTAGATAGTGCATGTATTTGTCACTGTATTTGTTAGGACAGTCGCTAGAAAACCGGAAGAAATGGGTAAGCGAAGTTTACTGATTAGAGGGGGGTGAAAAATATTTTCCAGAAATAAATTAAAGATTACTTTTAGTAGGTCGATACCAAAGTCAGAGAACAATAAATAGTTGTTTCTAAAAAAATTAAAATGAACATAATTTTCGGTACATCTCTAGGAGAACGATCATGGCTTCAGTAATCAATACCAATGTTTTATCGTTGAATTCACAACGTAATTTAAGTAAATCACAAAGTGGATTAGCAACTTCATTGCAACGATTATCATCAGGTTTACGTATTAATAGTGCGAAAGATGATGCGGCGGGTCTTGCGATTTCAGATCGTATGACTTCTCAAATTAACGGATTAAATCAAGCAGGTAGAAATGCTAATGATGGTATTTCATTGGCGCAAACAGCTGAGGGGGCATTAGCGCAAACAACGGATCTGTTACAGCGTATGCGTGAGTTATCAATTCAGTCTTCTAACTCAACTAACTCTGCAGGCGATAGGGCTGCATTGCAATCAGAGGTTAATCAGCTTAAGCAAGAGATTGATCGTATTTCATCAACCACTGAATTTAATGGTTTGAAATTATTGGATGGCTCATTTACTTCGCAGAAATTCCAAGTAGGTGCGAATGCTAACCAAACGATTAATGTCTCTATTGAAGGATCTTCTACTACTGATTTGCAAGATAATCAAATAGATGGAACCAATGAAACTGCAACGAAAGGGACTGGTGGAGTTCAAGCTGCAGCAGGTAGTGGTACGGTAGGAACTACCAATGGAGTTGGGGCTCAAACATTAACTATAACTGGTTCTTTTGGTGAAATTAAAGATCTTACAGTGAATGCTAATGATTCTGCCTTCGATATTGCTGCTGAAGTGACTAGTCGAGAAGATGAAACAGGGGTGACGGCAGATGCTATAACTGAAGTGAAGTTGGAAGGTATTGCTTCTGGTACAGTTTCATTTGATTTGTTTACCGGTGATGGCTCAAGTACTGATGGTACAAAAGCAACTGTTTCAGCGCAAGTAACTGGTGCCGCGGGTTCAGAAGACTACAGTTCATTAGTGGCTGAGATTAATAAAAAAGCAGGAACAACAGGTATTACTGCGGAGTTAAATACGGATGGTAAGTCAATTAAATTGACTCAAGCGGATGGTAAAGATGTTGCTCTAGATACCTTAACTCATAGTAAGGGTGATAGTGCTATTAAAGTAAGCTCTTATGAAGTGGATGATGATGATGGTGATGATGTTGTGAGTACTACTCAAACAACTGACTTATCAGGGATTGCAAGTGGGAATACTGGTAGTACTCGTATTACAGGTAGAGTAGACTTTCATTCGGCGGGTACGTATACAGTGAAGTCTAATGCTACAGCAGCAAATGGTAGTATTTTTAATAATGCGGCGGCTGATGAAATTCAAGGTTCAGAAGCAAATCAACTATCAACAGTCGATATTACTACTGCAGATAGTGCGCAAAATGCAATTAAAATTCTTGATGCAGCCTTATCGCAAGTCAGTGGGTTTAGGGGGGACTTAGGTGCGGTACAAAACCGATTTGATGCAACGATCACTAGTTTGCAGGCAACCTCTGAGAACTTAAGTGCAGCACGAAGTCGTATCTTAGATGCAGATTTTGCTCAAGAAACCGCAAACTTAACTAAGTCTCAAATCATGGTGCAAGCAGGTACTGCGATGTTGGCCCAGGCTAACCAAGTTCCACAAGGTGTGTTGAGTTTATTAGGGTAAGATACTAATTGATAATAAGAGCTAGCTTATAAAGAGCTAGCTCCATTTGTTATTATTAAAATAGGAGTAACGTTATGGATATTAATCCAAACATGACAAATATCCCCCCTGTTGACTCAAAGCCGCAGGGTGTTTCTGCATTGCAAGAAGGGCAGGCAGCTAAAGTAGATGGAGTTATTGCTAAGGTAGAGGAAGCAAAGCAAAAAGAGGTGGTTGAAGAAAAATCGACTATCGCTGAAAAGCCAGTAAGCACTGAAGATTTGAATGCTGCGATTGAAAAAATTAACAAGCAACTTCAGGTTGATCAGACAGGTTTAGCCTTTTCCGTTGATGATGCGAGCGGTCGTGATGTGGTGAGTATATTTGATACCGAAAGCAAGGAAGTGATTAAGCAATATCCTACTGAAGAAGTACTTAAATTAGCTGCTGATTTAGGTGAGCTAGCTGAAGGTGGCTCCATGGAGAGGGCATTTAGTATCTTCACTTCAGAAGCATAAGATTTCAAAGTAAAAAGTGATAAATTATTTATAAGGAGAGCAGCTATGGCACTTACATCGTCTGGTATAGGTTCTGGGCTTGATATTGATAGTTTAGTTACTCAATTAGTAAGGGCTGAAGGATCAGCTCCTTCATTGCGCTTGAATAAGCGTGAAGCAACTTATCAATCAGACTTATCTGCAATAGGGCAGTTAAAATCAGCTTTAAGTGAGTTTAAAACAAATTTAGAGGGCTTAGGTGACCTTGATCGACTTAAACCGCGCTCATCAGATTCAAGTGACCCAACTTTGTTTGCTGCATCGGCAGATGAAACTGCCGTTGCGGGAAGTTATGATATTGAAGTTTTAACTTTAGCGCAGTCGGCTAAGGTGAGATCAGATAGTTTTACAGATGCCGATACAGAAATTATCGGTACAGGTACTTTAGATATCAGCCTAGGGGCAGATACTTTTCAAATTACAGTTGATAGCAGTAATAATACCCTTGAGGGAATTCGTGATGCGATTAATAATGCATCGGATAACTCCGGTATAGCTGCATCAATCATTAATGTAGATGGTGGGTCTCAATTGGTTCTGGGTTCGGATACTAATGGCCTAGCTAATGTAATTACAGTAGCTGCTGTAGATGGTGATGGGGCGGATGGTTTTGATTTGGCACGCTTAGATTCTGCAAACTTAACGATTGCGCAAGCTGCACAAGATGCTACATTTAAGTTGGATGGCCAATTAGTTACTAAAGATAGTAATAGCTTTTCGGATGTTATTACAGGGGTGACAATTGATTTAAAAAAAGAAGCGGTAGATACAATAGAGACATTGACGGTTGACTTGAATAAAGGGGCTGTTGAAGAAAAAATGAAGCGTTTTGCATCAACTTATAATGCCTTAACTGATGTTCTTAAGCAGTTGTCTAGTTATAATCCTGAAACGAAAGTTGCAGGTCCACTGCAAGGGGATCCCTTATTGCGTGGAGTGCAGAGCAGCATACGTAATATTTTAGGTGACTCCATAAGTAATTTAAAATTTGGAAATATTGCTGAAATTGGTATCACGACGGATGAGGCGGGGCATTTTCAAGTGGATGCGGCGCGCTTATCTACGGTGTTGGATGGCGATTTCACAGCTGTTTCTGAATTGTTTGCGAGTGATAATGGGCTTGTTTCTAAATTAGATGAAACTTTAGGTGCTTACTTGTCATCAACAGGTTCAATAGATTCTAGAGAAAATAGTTTAAAGAATGGGATCAAGGATGTTGCTGATGATAGGGTTGTGTTAGGGAAACGCTTAGAGGCTATTGAAAGTCGTTATCGCGCTAAGTTTTCTGCAATGGATATATTATTAGGGCAGTTACAAAGTACCAGTACTTATTTAGGGCAGCAGTTAGATAACTTGCCTGGTGTTGTTCGTAATAAATAAATTACTTAAGCGCGTCTTTAGGGGGGGGGCTTTAATTGAGATTTGTTTGTGGATTCGGAGTAGTGATGTGTTTGAAATTCAGAATTCAATGGCTATGTTTTTTATTTTAGAGTGTTAAGTGATGAATTTATTTTTTAATAAATAACTAAAGTTTTATGTTTTCAAGACGATATAAATACTAGTTGAAGGTATTTATATTTTAAGAAGTTTGGGCATAAAAAGGATAATGACATGAATGCAAGCGTAGCAATGAAACAGTATCAGTCTGTTGGAGTACATAGTGGTGTAATGGATGCTTCACCACATCGATTAATTCAAATGTTAATGGAAGGTGTGTTGCAAAGAATTGCACAAGCAAAAGGAAATGTTAAGCGTAAAGAAATTGCAGATAAAGCGGTTAATATTACTAAGGCGATTAATATTGTTGCTGGCCTACGTTCAAGTTTAGATGCTGAGCAAGGTGGCGAAATTGCAGCTAATCTTGATAGTCTTTACGATTATATGTTACATCGTTTAATGCTAGCGAATGCAAGAAGTGATGAGGAAATTTTAGATGAAGTTTCTACTTTAATGATCTCAATTAAGTTGAGTTGGGATAGTATTGCGGATCAAGTGGCTCAATAGTGGCTGAGCGTGAATTGAAAATTGAAAATTTAATTCAACTAACGCAATCGATGTTAGATAAGGCTGAACTGGGCATCTGGGAAGATGTGATTGCATTGGAAAATGAGCGATCAGAGTTAATGAATGCCTATTTTTCTCAAGAAAAAGAATATTTCGATGATGTGGTGGCTATCCGAGTAGGAATAGAGACTGTTCAGCTGATGAACGAGCAGTTAATGCAGTTAGGACGCCAGCAAAAAAAAGAATTATCTCAAGCTCTACAGGAGCTTGGGCAAGGAAAGAAAGCGGTTAACGCTTATTCACACTAAATTAATTTACGCTGAGTTGGTTTTTACTGTAAATTAATTTTCACTTATTTATAGTTATGTTTCTTCATAGCTATAACCT
>Ga0209495_1001228_pt1 | contig 18269 bp, 14 predicted proteins | sample EN1Hudsemesocosm_FD_184629 | JGI IMG/M metagenome (GOLD analysis project Ga0209495, IMG submission 184629) | Methane-oxidizing microbial communities from mesocosms in the Hudson Canyon - EN1E Hudson Canyon (SPAdes) (version 2) | ecosystem: Environmental > Aquatic > Marine > Cold seeps | place... | reverse complement strand
CTGCCTTCCTGCTAAAAAATGGCATCAACAAACCAGAAATAACCAGCCTACCCACACCAGACTCGGCACAAAATCGAACCTTTCTAAGCGCTGTTATTGTAAGAGACTGGTTAATACAACAAAAAAACAACACTCAGTTTATTGATGTGTTTTCAGAAGGCGTACATGCCAGAAGAACTCTAACCTTATACCGAATGGCTTTTGAAAATAAGAAGAATATTGGTATTATTACAGGTAAATCAGAAGAATACCTGTTAGAGTCTTGGTGGCAAACAAGCGCGGGCGTTAAAATGGTGATAAGTGAAGTGGTGGGGCTAACTTGGGTGGTATGTTGCTTTTACCCTGGAGAGTATCGGTCGCATGAAGAACACTGGGGGTAAATATTAAATTAGTACAAAGTGTATGAAACAGTTTAGTCAAATATAAAGGCAGATAAAGAGATGAAAGTTCTAATTTTAGCAGAAACATGTAACCCTGCATGGGCATCATTGCCTAGTTTTTCATATTCATTAGCAAATTCTATTGCTAAGCATGTCGATGTGGTTCTTGTAACACATATTAGAAATAAAGAAGATGTATCAAAAGTGCTCGTACATAACTTTAAAGAAATTATTTATATTGATAATGAATATATTGCCTCTCCATTGTACAAATTTAGTCAAGTATTGAAAAGAATAGGAGTGGGTGGCTTTATGACCAGTATGGCACTAAAGTACCCCGGTAATATTGCTTTTGAATACGAAGTGTATAAAAATCTAAAAGAAAGAATAAATAATAAAGAGTTTGATTTTATTCATAGGATTTCTCCTGTGTCACCAACAGTACCAAGCCCTATTGCTAAATGGGCTGATACACCGTTTATTTATGGTCCATTAAACGGTAGTTTACCTTGGCCAACACAATTTAGAGACGAGATAAAAAAAGAACGTGAATTTTTAGTTCATGTGCGTGATTTTTATAAGCTCTTACCTTATTATAAAAGTACATTTACTCATGCGACAAAAATACTAGCCGCTTTTAAGCACGTAGAAAAAGACATACCCACAACAGAACACTATAAAATTGTCAGATTTAATGAACTAGGGGTAGATACAGAGCTCTATAAACCCAACCCCAAAAAAAACACAACACAAACACAGTGCAAATTTCTATTTGTAGGCCGACTAGTCCCGTACAAAAGCGCACATGTCGTCATCTCTGCATTTATTGAAAGCCAAGAATTGCGCAATAAACACCAACTAAGTATAGTAGGCGACGGTCCAGAAAGAGAAGCATTGCAAAAATTAATAGATGATAACCAGCTCAGCCACTGCATTAAAATTCTAGGCTGGAAAACGCAAACAGAAGTCGCGCAATACATGTCAGAGTCTGACGTCTTTGTATTTCCAACCATAAGAGAAGTAGGTGGCAATGTCATTCTAGAAGCTATGTCAGCTGGTCTACCCAGTATAGTGCCAAATTATGGCGGCCCAAGTGAATTGATAGATGAAAAAACTGGTATACAAATCCCTCTAGCAGACAAGCAAACCTTCCTAAAAAGCTATATAAAAGGAATGGAACAGCTTGCTACTAATGCTGAGTTAAGAAAAAAACTATCAAATAACGCAAGAAAAACCGCACTAAAAGAACATAGCTGGCCAATGAAAGGTAAGCAGGTCAAAGAAATATACCAACTAGCAAAGACAGTAGCAAAGTGAGTTTAATAAAAATGATGCATATTGCAGGTACGCAAACAAAATGAGCAAGGGAAATGCTTTTGCCTATATGGTTCTCTTTGGCTGGCCACTCCTCTCAATTTGGTTATACCGTAAAAAAAGCCTACAACTTGCCACGCTAATTACTATTATTGGTGGTTTTATGGTCTTAGCTGTAAGAACATCAGTGGATTTCCCATTAATTCCGCCATTAGGTAAAGGCTCTATGCCAGTATTATCCGCTGTGCTAGGATGTTATTGTATAAAAAAACAAAAAATCAAATATTTTGATATCAACGGTATAATTAAGATCTTTGTCCTACTCTTATTTATTGGTGTCTTTATCACCACAGAATTAAACAGCGATCGTATTATTAGTGGAATAATGATTTTACCAGGCCTAAGAATACATGATGCCATTTCATCTGTGATCGGTATATTTATAAGTATCATCCCCTTTTTTATAGGTAAACAGTTTTTCAGAAAATACCAAGATCAACTGTTAATGTTTAGGTTTATCGTAGCAGCCGGACTGATCTATTCCATCCCTATCCTATATGAAATACGGATGAGCCCGCAGTTACACACTATGTTATATGGCTACTTCCCACATACCTTTGCCCAGCAAGTAAGAGATGGAGGTTATCGTGCAGTTGTATTTATGGGGCATGGCTTACTAGTTGCTTTTTTTGTGGTTATTGTTTTATCTGCAGCAACAGCACTAGAAAAATCAGGTGAAAAGATTCGTAACTTTTCACCTAAAATGGTCAGTTATTATTTTTTAATTGTCTTGGTTTTATGTAAAAGTAAGGCTGCACTTTTATATGGGTTTTTTGCTTTTGTCATGATAAAGAAAATATCCTATAAAATGCAATTTCGTGTTGCGGTCATATTGGCGCTAATGACATTGTTATACCCCAGTATGTCAATTATGAAAATATTCCCGCACCAAGCGATAGTGCAAACAGCTGCAGATTATTTAGGTGCAGACCGTGCGAGCTCCTTAGAGTTTCGTTTTGATAATGAGCATATCTTATTAGAGCATGCTAGAAAACGTTTTTTCTTTGGCTGGGGAGGTTGGGGCCGTAACCGGGTATATAATGAAGACACAGGGGGCGATGAAGTTACTGTTGATGGTAAATGGATAGGATTATTTGGTGTATTTGGTTTTGTTGGGTTTATATCAGTTTTTGGGATAATGGCGGTGGTGATTTTTCGTGCACAAAAGGCTCAGAATTACCTGAAATCGAAGAATGAATTAATACTTTTATCGTCACATGCTCTACTAGTCAGCATTATTATGATTGACCAAATCCCCAATTCCACACTTTCGTCTTGGACATGGTTAATAGTTGGTGCCTTGCTAGGGCGCTCTGAAGAGATCATAGCTGAGAGTAAAATAAAAAGAAATGTAATACGAGAAATGACTTCATGAAAAAAATAAAAACTGATCAAGACTTAGTTATTAACGGAGCTCCCCCCGCGTTTGATCAACCCCTTCATGTCGGACGGCCAAACATGGGCGACAGAGAAACCTTCTTAGACTACGTCAACGAAATATTTGATCGTCGCTGGTTCTCAAACAACGGCCCCTGCGTACAAGCATTTGAAAAACAGCTCGCTGAACAGCTACAAGTCAAGCACTGTATCGCTATGTGTAACGGTACCATTGCCCTAGAAATAGCCATACGCGCACTGGGGCTAACCGGCGAAGTTATCGTACCATCCTACACATTTATTGCTACTGCTCACGCATTACAATGGCAGCAAATAACCCCAGTATTTGCTGATATAAACCCACAAACCCATACATTAGATTCGGATGCTGTTCGGAAAATGATCACTCCGCGTACTAGCGGCATCATCGGCGTACACCTCTGGGGGCGGCCTTGTGACGTAGATGGCCTACAGGAAATCGCAGATGAACACGGCTTACAGTTAATGTTTGATGCCGCTCATGCATTCTCCTGTAGTCATCAAGGTAAAATGATAGGTAACTTTGGTCGATGTGAAGTCTTTAGCTTTCATGCCACCAAATTTTTTAACACTTTTGAAGGCGGTATGGTCGCTACCAATGATGACGAGCTCGCCAAACAAATCCGACTCATGCAAAATTTTGGCTTTTCAGGCGTTGATAACGTCATCTATCCCGGCACTAATGGAAAAATGAACGAACTATCCGCTGCTATGGGGTTGACGGGGCTGCAAAGTATTGATGAGTTTATGCAGAGTAATCAGAAAAACTATCAACACTATCAAGAGGGTATTGCTAATATTTCTGGGCTCAGCTTGATTGAGTACAATACAGACGAAAAGAATAATTATCAATATATCGTTGTGGAAGTGAGCGAAGAATTCCCGTTGAACCGTGATGAATTAGTTGAGGTATTGAGAGCGGAAAATATTCTCGCCAGAAAATATTTTTGGCCAGGATGTCATAATATGGAGCCATACCGTTCTCTTTATCCTCATGCGGGATTGATGTTACCTAAAACTAAACAATTGGCTGATCGAGTTATGATATTACCTACAGGAACGAGTATGGATAAGGCGGCGATACAAGAAGTTCTTGGTATTATATCTGTAGTTTTAGACGGTAGTGTAACAAGTAAAAAGGAAAGTAAATGAAAAGGTTTTTTGTAATCGGAAGCCCTCGTTCAGGAACGACGCTATTAAGATTGATGTTAAATAAGAATCAGAGGCTTAGTGTGCCACCAGAGGCAGGATTTTTAGTTTGGTTATATACTAAGTATAAAGATTTTTCCTATTCAGAGAATGAGGTTTTTTTATTTGTGAGAGACCTGCTTGTTACGTCAAAGATTGAACATTGGGGTATTAGTGATAAGGAGTTAGCTAATTATATTATTTCAGCTAAACCTGCCAGTTATTCTGAATTGATGGACGTGGTTTACTTATTTTATTCTAAGGTTAAATTAATTAAAAATGTTGAGGTTTTTGGTGATAAAAATAATTTTTATTTAACTCATATAGAGTTACTTCATTCTTTATATAATGATGCAAAATTCATACATATCATTAGAGATGGTAGAAGTGTTGCTGTGTCATATATGGATATTATGAAGAAAAATATAAACTTTAAGTATGCCCCTAAATTACCGGTAGATATTTCTGATATTGCTAATGAATGGGTTAGTAATATTAATAAGGTTGAATCATCCTTTAATGAAATTAACAGTAATAGGTATATAACGGTTCGGTTTGAAGATTTAATTTTAGAACCAGAAAAAATATTGAAAAAAATATGTGTATTTTTAGATGTTAAATACGATAATGAAATGTTGAATTATTATCAGACAACAGGAGATTTAGGCTTAGAGCCAAGTTCATTTAATAAGTGGAAAAGTAAAAACCTTCTTCCTTTGCAAAAAGATGAGGTATTTAAATATAAGAACCTAGAAGAAGTGTCTTTGCAAATATTTAATGATAAAGCAGCTGATATTTTAGATAAATATGGTTATATGGGTTTGAGATAAATATGAGCTTTGTTTTTTCTACATTTTTGATAGTAAAGATTGTTAATTCTATGGATATTTTTTCTCAATGAAGTCGCTAAAAAAGAAATCTATCTCTGCTGTTTTATGGACGGTCATGGAATTGTTTTTTAAGCAGATATTTAAGATTGCTGTCGCTGTTTTTTTAGCTAGGCTTTTATCGCCTGAAGAATTTGGTACGCTGGCTTTATTATCAATTTTTATAGGGGTTGCCAATATTCTAGTTGAAGGCGGGTTTGCTGCTGCTTTGGTGCAAAAGCAAGATGTTAGTGATACCGATGCATCGACCGTTTTTTGGTTTAATTGTGGGATGGGAGCGATAATGGCTGGGTTTCTCTACCTCATTGCCCCCTATATTGCTCATTATTATGATAAGCCTATCTTGAAAGATGTGATGGTGCTGATTTCACTTTCTGTTTTTATTTCGTCCTTAGGGGGAGTGCAGCACGCGTTACTGACGAAGAAATTAGAGTTTAAAACACCTATGAAGGCAGCCGTGACAGCGGCAGCAATTTCAGGAGCCTCTGCTTGTTACCTGGCAGTACGAGGATTAGGTATCTGGGCGTTAGCTTGGCAGGCATTGATAAATAGCGGGGTATATATTGCCTTATTATGGATGTTAAGTGATTGGCGACCAAAATGGCTGTTTAGTTTAACGTCATTAACAAGCTTATTTAAATTTGGTGGTTTTTTAATGCTTTCAGGCTTATTAAATACCGTGTATAGCCGTTTATATACGTTGTTAATTGGCCAGTATTATCACTTACATGATTTGGGTATTTTTGATCGGGCAAAAAATACTCAGCAAATTCCCGTTGGGATGTTGTCCTTGTTGGTGTATCGGGTGGCTTTTCCTTTATTTTCTGCGGCGGCAACTGATAAAGAGAGGTTAAAACGTGGAGTACGGCTTGCAGTGCATTCTATTATGTTGGTCAATGTGCCGGTAATGTTAGGTTTAATGGTGACGGCGGATAAGGTTGTGCTTATTATGTTTGGACCGCAATGGAGTGAAGCGATCCCGTTTTTGGAAATACTGTGTTTAGTGGGGGTGATGCAACCTTTGCAGGTAATTAATTTGAATGTTTTAAAAGCCTTAGGCTATTCAAATCTTTTTTTTAGATTGGAAATTTTAAAAAAGGTTGTGGGGACTGTATTTATATTAATAGGTATTAACTATGGTGTTTTGGGTTTAGCTTGGGGAATGGTGGTTTCATCGGTCGTGGCATTTTGGATAAATGCTTATTACACCAAGTATTTCCTAAACTATGGGGTTCTTAAGCAAGTAGTAGATATATTACCAATTATTTTAATATCTATAATTATGGTAGCGTGTATTGGCTATGTTAGTAGTATATATGTAGGTAGTGATTTTGAAAGATTGTTAGTCGATATTTTCGTTGGTATAGCTGTGTATTTAATACTTTCATTAATGTTTAATTATAAGGCTATTGTATTATTTATTAATATTCTACAGAAAAAGAAAGTGTCACCTTAATTGCGTAAGAGAATAGAATATGAAAATATTACATGTATGTACTGATGATAAGTTTATAGATGGGATGATTGATTTATTTGAGTTTGTTTATCCCAATCAAAATAGATTCTTGATTTTTGGTAGTAAAAAAAGACCATTACGATATGTTAAGAATAAAAACATAATAATGGGTGATACTCGTTATTTATATTTGGGGGGAATGAGGCAAGATATCAAAAATATCGATGTTATTATTATTCATTATCTAACAGAAATCTCCGCTTATTTAGCGTTGCAAGCTTCCCCAGATGTAAAAATAATTTGGAGTGGTTGGGGGGCAGATTATTATCGTTTGATGCCAGAGTTTAATTATAAATCTGTTTTACCTGAAACTAGATGCTTAATTGAAAACGATGAACATAAGCCCCTTCCCTCCATATCTTTTAAGAGCAAAATTATTTCTTTAGTTAATAGAGTGAAAATACAAGGGAGTATTGTAAAAATAATTAAACGGATTGATTATTTTTCAAGTCCAGTTCCATTAGAGTATTATATTGTAAAAGACAATATCCCCGAGTTTTCTGCTAAATATTTACAGCTAAATTATAGTTCAACTAAAACTAATTTAAAAAACAGTAGAACCAATGTAAATGCAAAGAATATTCTGGTAGGAAATTCAGCAACACCAACAAATAATCATATAGAGGTATTTAAGCTCCTTAAAAATATAATTCCTGAAGATGTAAAAATTTTGGTTCCTCTAAGTTATGGCAACGAAGCTTATAGGGAAAAAATAATTAAAATAGGCTATGAAATGTTTGCTGATCAATTCCAGCCATTAGTTGGATTCCTGCCTTTGGATGATTATCAAAAAAAGTTAGCAGATTGTTCTGTTGTCATTATGAATCATATTCGACAACAAGGGCGTGGAAATGTACTGATGTCTTTGTACGCAGGAAAGAAAGTGTTTTTAAGGAAAGAAAGTGTTGTGTATCAGCACTTGACCAGTTTAGGTGTAAATTTGTTCAATATTGATATGCTAAACAGTAAGGAGTTAAATATTAAACTTGATGAAGTAGAGGTACTAAATAATCAGGCTATAATTGAGAAAAATTGGTCAGATGAGGTTGTGATTAATAATGTTAAGAAGATCCAAGACTTAATTCTGGACTATGATAATGGAAATTAATTAATGAAAAAATACAAAATTGCTTATTTGTCCAGTCGTAACCCTGAAGATATGAAATCTAATTCAGGCATACAATATCATATGTTAAATGCATTACGTGAACAGGGTAATGAAGTGGATATTTACTATCCGAGTGGATTTTTTTCTAGATTTTCTCATAAGGTATTAAATAAAATATTTTTCTTTAAGTATAAAAGTTGGGCTCAATTTAAAAACTGGCCCATTTTATTTAGACTTTATGGGGTATATTTTTCATTTAGACTTTGGTTTTCGTTTATAAAGTATGATTTTATTTTTACCTCTCGTGGCGCGCACCTTATTCCTTATCTAAATTCTGAGTTACCTTTAATTTATACATCAGATATTACTTTTGAGTTAATGTATAGCCATTTTAAAGGCTATGATGAGTTACCTAAAATATTTTATGAGGGAGGGCAGTTTAAAGAAAAATCAACTTTATTGCGGTCTTCTCTATGTATATTTCCGTCTTATTGGGCAGCTAGTTCAGCTATAAAGGATTATAAAGTTGATCCTGATAAGGTTGTTGTTATTCCATCGGGTGCAAACTTTGATATAAATACTATTCCTGATCTACAAATATTAGCTAAACAACGGAGTGATAAATCTACTTGTAAAATTTTATTTGTTGGACGGTACTGGGATACAAAGGGTGGGGATATTGCTTTTAATACAGTTCGGCTACTTAATGAGCAGGGGGTTAAGTCAAGCTTAACAGTTGTTGGGTGTTTGCCTCCATTTAGTAATTATCCGGATTGGTTGACTGTTATTGAAAGATTGGATAAAAATATTCCAGAACAAAATCAGACATTAGTTGATTGTTTTGTTAAGTCACATTTTTTCTTACTTCCTACTCGATACGAGGCTTTTGGGTTAGTATTTGCAGAAGCGTGTGCGTATGGGTTACCTTGTTTAGGTACCAATACCGGTGGAGTTCCTATGAGTGTTAAGCATAATAAGAATGGTTTTTTATTTGATCTTAATGACGATGCTGAGGTTTATGCAGCTAAGTTGCTTGAATTGTGGCGTGACGATGTGTTGTATAGTCAGTTTTCAAGTTATGCGCGTGACCATTTTGAAAATAAACTGAATTGGAATTCATGGGGTGTAGCTTTGCAAAAAGAATTAATTAGAGTATTAAATTGAATGATTTATTATTTCAGTTTTTAGTAAAAATTATACGCTTTAGTGTAAGGTTAAAAGAAAATTATGAAACGCCCAAGATCAAGTAATAAATACAAACAACTCATCAGTTAGATATAAAATAGGTGAGGTTATTATATAGTGATTTTTGAGTATTATTTTCTTTTGCCGACTTGAACCAATTAACGACTTTCAGCTTATAGTTTTTTGATTTATGTGTTAATAATGATTTAAATGAGGGTTGAAAAAATACAATTAAAGTAGTATTGAACAAGGGAAATAAATGATGATTGATATAGTTTTTATTTGTGGTGCTTTACGTTCAGGATCTTCATTAACACATCTAATGTTAGATCATCACCCTAGTATCAAGAACCCCGGTGAGTTTGATTTTTTGTTTGAGAAGGTATCTGATGATGGGATATTTCCAGAGATTAGTAGTTACCATAATTGGTTATCACTACACCGTATTTTTCAGTCAAAATCTTTGCAGGTTGATAGGTCTTTAAATTATCAGGAACTTATACATTCATTTATTAAGCAGTTAAGTGTTGATGGGTCAGTTTTAGCATTGAATATTCATCGTAGTTTTCATCGTATTCCTTTTTTATTTCCTGATGCAAAATATATTCATTTAATTCGAGATCCACGAGATGTGGCGCGCTCTAGTATTGGTATGGGTTGGGCGGGCAATGTTTATTATGGTGTTGATCATTGGGTGGCTACGGAGCGTGACTGGATTTTGTTAGAAAAGAAGGTGCTGCCTGAACAGTTCTTACAAATTAAGTTTGAGACTTTGATCGTTATACCTGAACAAGTTTTGGGTAGAGTCTGTGAATTTGTTGGGTTGGAATATTCTGAGAGAATGATGGATTACACCCTAAAGTCTACTTATAGTAATCCTGATGCTTCTTTAGTGAATCAATGGAAGAGAAAGTTGTCGGTTAGGGAAGCTCAGTATGTTGAATTAAAAGCGAGCCCTTTGATGTCGGCGTTAGGATATGAGTTAAGTGGGGCACAACTCATATCTATTGGTTTATTTGCAAAATCTAAATTAAAAATGACTAATAAGTTACATAAAGTAAATTTTACGATTAAGCGTTATGGTTTTTTCTTGTGGTCTAAAGAGCGTTTCTCGCGCTTATTTAACTTAAAGACTATGCATAAACAAGTTGTAGGCGAAAAAAACAAAATTACTCAAAGCTTTTTGAAGTAAAAAAGTATTTATTTAGATTCATATTGAAGGTAAGCTGAAGGCATTGCCCGTATGGCGAGGATTGAATTTTTTTGTATGGATCCCTTCGTGGGTACCATAAAATCTCAGTATTGGATAATTTTTTAAAGAACTATTCTTACAATTTTTAAATTAATTTGGATGTGTATGAGCTATCAATTAGCTGTTGTTATTATCAATTATAAAACGCCTCAAATGCTGATTGATTGCCTTGAGTCTTTATTGCCTGAATTGCAAGGTGTTAATGTTAAAGTCGTGGTAGTGGATAATTTGTCACAGGATGATTCACTACTGCTTATTCAGCAATGGATTGATAAACAGGTGGTTGGCGAATGGGTTCAGTTAATCGCTTCTTCCGAAAATTCTGGTTTTTCGGGGGGGAATAATACTGGTATTTCTGCCGTTGAGGCTGAATTTTATTTATTATTAAATAGCGATACTTTAGTGCGGCAGGGGGCTATTTCTACTTTACTTGCATCTGCACTTGGTCATAAAGAAGTTGGATTAATCAGCCCTCGATTAGAGTGGCCTGATGCCAAACCTCAAGAAAGTTGTTTTCGATTTCACACCCCAATTAGTCAGTTGATTGGTTCGGCTAATACCGGGTTTATAACAAAGCTTTTGAAAAATTTTAACGTACCTTATGCGATAATAAATCAAGCTCATTTTTGTGATTGGACAAGTTTTGCCTGTGTTTTAGTGCGAGCAGATGTTTTTAATGAGGTAGGCCTTATGGATGATGGTTATTTTATGTATTTTGAGGATGTAGCATTTGCCTATCAGGCGCAACAAGCGGGCTGGAAAGTGTTAAATGAGCCTAGTGCACATGTAGTACATTTACGTGGAGGAAGTTCGCCGCTGAAATCTCAAGCGAAACAGCGTAAACGATTACCGCGTTATTACTATGAGTCGAGGACTCGGTTTTATTATCAGGTTTATGGGTGGACTGGCTTATTAATGGCTAATATATTTTGGACGCTGGGATATGGGGTTTCATTGCTGAGATCTTTGATGTCATTATCTTTTGTATCAACAGTGTCTGCGTATCAATGGCGTGATACTTGGATTAATTTTTTGAGGCCTTTGCGCGAGTATATTCACCCAGATAATTATTAATTGAATAATGGAGCTGGCTAATATGCGATTTTTATTATTTTTGTATTTACAAGGGATATCCATAAAGGCTTTTCCATACGAGAATGAGTTTTTTACTTCAAATAAAAAATATGATTAAACCTGATTTTATTATTATTGGCGCGATGAAAAGTGCAACCAGTACACTGCATGAACAGCTATCTTTGCAGGATGGTATTTTTATGGCTACACCTAAAGAACCTAATTATTTTAGTGATGATGAAGTGTACGCTAAAGGTGATGCTTGGTATGAGGGCTTGTTTGCCGATGCTAAGCTAGGAGACTTGTGCGGTGAGTCTAGTACGGATTATACAAAACTACCTGATTACCCTTTAACATTGCCTCGAATGAGTGCCAAGCTTAACTCACCAAAGCTGGTGTATGTGATGCGCCACCCTGTTGATAGGTTGGTATCTCATTATATTCATCAATGGTCCCAGCAAGTTATGACCTGTGATATTAACCAAGCGATTAATGAGTATGACGAGTTGATTGATTATGGGTGCTATGCTAAACAGATAAAACCGTATATTGTTGAATATGGTATTGAGAATATTTTATTTGTTTTTATGGAGGCTATTAAAGATAAGCCTCAAGAACAACTAGAAAAGGTGGCTGATTTTATAGGCTATAAAGGGCAAGTGATATGGCAAGAAGCATTACCGCAACAGAATATTTCGTCAGAAAAAATACGCACTTTTCCAGGGTATGAATTATTAATTGATAGCACATTTATGGAGTGGCTTAGACGTAATTTTATACCTCGATTTATTAGGAATGTTATTAAAGTAAAGCTCATGAAGAAAAAAAGGCCAGAAATCACTGCCGCCAATAGGGTGAAACTGGAGGAATACTTTGATCGAGATTTAATGGAATTGGCTGAAATATTGGATTGTGAAAAATTAAACTGTGATAATTATAAATTGATAGCTATGGGTTATAGGCGTTAATTAATGCACTGGAAATTGACAGGGTTTTGTAGAGTGGGTTTCTTGTGAGTATCCTCAGGAGTTAAGTAGTATGCGAATGTTGAGCTTATGAGAGTTGCAGAATTGTGATTCACAGGGATAAAAAAAGCCCTACATGGAAATTAGCCATGTAGGGCTTTTTTATGAACTCTAAGATATTGAAATAACTTTATTTCTTAGTCATAGAAATCATAACAGCTTCGCTTGATATACTGTTGATAGTAGCAAGTTGTTTTGCATCATCCCATTGCTCTTCTTCAGTTTCAAATAAGCTAGCAATTGACGATGGAATAGAGGTAAACCAGTACTCTATCTCTTCAAAGACGCTAAGGTTATCAGAATAATTAAGACCTGGCATTGAGTATGATGGATTTGTGGCTAAAACTTGATTAAGAATCATAACTTCTAAGTCAGCCGGGCTAATATTGTTTTCTTCCGCATATACAATAATATCATCCCATGTTAGCTCCACTCGAGGCTCGTTAGTTGATCCTGCTGTTGTATTAGATGCTAACAAAGTCTCAATAGAATTGGGGTCTGTTGGATCCCATGAAATGCCACCGGTGAGTTGTTGCGTGAATTGACTGAGATTGTTGTAAAGCCTGTAATCACCAGCTAACCTATCACTGCTCTGGAAGTATTGTGCCCAGTTAACATCATTGGCACTGTTGTTTCCATTGGATAGTCTACTGCCACCTATTTGGATTGTAGGGATGTCACTATCAGCTGATATTAGTTGATTGTTAGACATGGTTAATTCTTTATTTAAAAATTCTTCAGCTTGGTCTAATGTAAGGTCAGGGAGGGCAGTATTAGACAGGTCATTTCCTTGTTTTAAAGTAGTAAATGTTAATATTCTTCTTTGTTTGTGTAGGGAGTGAAATGTGTTTTTAGTGATATTAATATTTGAGTGATTGAACTGTTCAGTGCATTTTTTTTGGTAGTAATTTTTCAGATTAATAAAGCTAGCAACAGAACTGCCCGTGATTGTAGGTGCTGTCTCAATAAATTTATTATTATTAATATATATATTTTTTAACGGTCGCTGAGAAGTTCCTGCATTTAATATTAACCTGTCTTCTTTAGAGGAATCGGCAGATTGAAATGTATTATGGTGTATTTTTATATTTTCTCCTACACCTACGAAAAGCATAGATTCAGCATCGGAGACCATGTTCCGAGTAAAAGAAATATCATGAATAGCTTTGTCCTTTGATGTGTTAGGTGAAATATTGATTAGGCTGTAGTTGTAACGCTTTCCATCAGCAAAGGCACCTCCAAATTCAGCCTTAGTTCGTGGGTCTATCCAGCCAGAAATATTATTGTCCGAAATCCAAACATAATTATTGGGGTCTGTGAAGCTACCGCCAGCAAGCCTGTATGCTGTTCGGCCAAAAGCGGGCCTGCTTAAAGTGTTTTTGTATACTAAGCCATGTGAAATGCTGCTATAAATTAAATGGTTATATGAATAATCAAAGGTATTATTGATTATGGCTACATCGTTATAGCTGTTGTTTGTAAAGAGTTGCGTGACTTTTGAGTCATAAAAACTTGAGTTAAAAACAAATAAGCCTTGCGCATCAGTATTAACAGATGCACCAAGACCATGATTCATTTCTTTGACAGTTATCTTATTAAATACTGTATTGATTGGATTGCCATTCATTGTTAAGAAGGTTGAGCGAGTGCCAAGAGGGTTGGGGATATTTGAGTTTAAATTAAATTCTAAGTCACTCATAGCAAAACCAAACATCCCTACACCTTTGAAGTGGAGTGCCATACTCGATACTTTACCAGTATTGTTTATGATAGGTGATTCTCCTGCCCCATAGACACCAAAGTGAACGCCTTTTGCTTGGGTCCAATGCCCTACTTCTATAATAGGTGAAGTCTTTAATTTTTCATAATTATAGGTGATGCCATTGCCTGTAGCTGTGTATTTTTGAATCGTATTAACTCCAGTTTCCAGTTTAAATTGTTGGCCACGGTTAAATAAAACTTGATCTCCAGGTCTTAGTGCAGTGCCACGCTGTGCGACTTTATTGCTACATAGTTGTGTAGTTAGCACAGGTAAATACTTACCATCTTTATCTTTTAGCGCTTCTGATTCTACAAAGGCGCTACTTCTAAAAATTTTAAAATTACCTTGCTTGTATCTAACAATATCAACAGTTTCAGTAGATGAGCATATGTTGTCGGCCGTGTATTCTCCATTAGGGTAATTTGTGACTTGGTAGGGAGCCATTTCCCCGAATGCTCTAGTGGCTGTTTTCCATGGCCCAGTACATGAGTTGAGCGGGGCTGTGTTGGCATCGCAGTTATTATCGGGCGTTTGTGCTAGGCCGGTATATCTATCGTCACCAATTACGCTATCGACGTAATAGTCTTTACCATCAGGTGCCCAGACGGTGATATTTTTAATATCAGTACTTGTATTGCCATTGTTGTCAGTAATGGTTAGTGTTGCGCTGTATTCGCCGGGATCATTAAACACATAAGAGGCATTAAATGCATTGTAGGTAGTTAAAATTTCATTTGTGGCACTGTTTTTTATTTCCCAGTCGTAAGATGCGATATTATCTTTGCCAGTGGAATCCGTACCACGAAAGAAAGCACCAAAGGGTGCATAGCCTTTATCTAGCGACACTTGATCTTTATTGGTTTCACATTCTGCTTTGCTAAAATCTAGGTGTTTTTCGTAATAAGAGAAGTACCCTTTGCACTTATTTTTCGTAAAATAATTATTTTCAGCGACGGTGATTTTTGCCACCAGTTCGGAACTGGTTTCTATGGGGACTTGGCCAAAACACATGCGTTCAGTTGCCGCAGATAAGTTTGTGCACAGGCCGACCCCGAGCAGTAGTGAGATGATTTTAATCTTCATAAGTATTCCTCTATGGTGGCAGAATTGGTCAAAGATCATTATAGCAATTGTATATTAAAAGGGTTATTGTCCTTTGGGGCAGTCATAAGATTTCTATAAATTATTTTTTATAAAAATATTGTTAATTTCTACATTAGAAGCATTGAGATTCTTTGGTTGCCTTACTTGTTATTTATGCGAGTCTTTTGTATATTGGCGACTGAGTTTATTTACTGTTAGCCTATGGGTATTCATGAATACGAAAAAAATTGGTGTAGTGGTCATTGGCCGTAATGAAGGTGAGCGATTGAAGAGGTGCTTAAATTCAGTGGTTGCATCAGCAAGTGTGGTTGTTTATGTTGATTCAGGTTCTTCGGATGGAAGTGTGGCATTTGCCGAAAGCATTGGGGTGAATGTCGTTGCTTTAAATATGGCGTTACCATTTACTGCCGCTAGGGCAAGAAATGAGGGCTTTCATACTCTATTATCTATTTATCCTGAGCTTAATTATGTACAGTTTGTGGATGGTGATTGTGAATTTATCGAGGGATGGTTTGATGTAGCATTGGCTGAGTTTTCGGGGGGGGGGCATGAGAATTTGGCGGTTGTGTTTGGGTTACGTAAAGAGCGATTTCCTGATGCATCTGTATATAATTTTCAAGCAGATAGAGATTGGCGAATTCCAGAAGGTTATACGGCGACTTGTGGTGGTGATGCCTTAATGTCTGTGCAAGCACTTAAAGAAATGAGTGGCTACGATGCTTCTTTAATTGCAGGGGAAGAGCCGGACCTTTGTGTGCGCTTAAGGCGATCAGGCTGGAAAATTTTGAGTATTGCTAAAGATATGACTTGGCACGACTCCGATATACATAGCGTTTATCAGTGGTACAAACGTGCGATAAGAACAGGTCATGCATTTGCTGAAGTCTACTGGAAACATAGGAAGTTCCCTGAGCATTATTGGCGAAGGCATAATCTTAGAATTTTGGGTTGGGGGGCGGTATTGCCAGTTTTAATTGTTTTATTATCAGTTGTTAATATAACTTTTGTGCCTTTATTTTTGGTGTATCCATTGCAAATTGCGCGTATTGCGAAGCATGAGGGCTGGGCCTATGCATATTTTTGTGTGTTAGTTAAATTTCCGCAAGCAGTTGGACAGTTTAAATATGTGTTGAATAGTTTGTTGGGTAATAAGAGTAAGATTATTGAATATAAATAATTATTTAAGTTGTGGCGCCATCATCAATAACATGATGTTTTTTTAAAGAATTTGAAGGGATAGTAAATGAAAATATTACTTATATCGCCATTTAAAGATAGTGGGTGGTCTTGGTTGTCAGAGTACTTTCCTGAGCATGAGTGGATGGTCATTAATAATGATTTATTTGGGTTGAAGGCACCATTTTGGCTGTTTAAGGCAATAAGGTCAATTAATGGGGTTTCTAAGTATGATATTGTCATTACTCATGCCCCTTATATGACTTTAAATGTTGCGATCGCTTTATTTTTAACTGGACAAGATAAAAAGGTTAAACATTATGCATTTAGTTTTAATCATGGCAATGGACGTTTTTTTAAAGGCTTGAGGTTATTTTTTGCTAAAAAAACCTTTAAGCATATGAATGGTTTTGTGGTGTATTCAAAAGCGGAAAGAGAGCTTTTTAGTAAGCGATATGATATAGATTTAGAGAAGCTTTCTTTTTGTCATTGGGCTGTTAACCCACCCGTAATTGAAGAGTTACCTGCAGAGTATATTATTAAATCTAAGCCTTATATTTCATGTATGGGCAGAAATAATAGGGATTTTGAAGTGTTTATTGAGGTGATGAAACGTAATCCTCAATTTAATGCGATTTTGGTTTGCCCTAAAGATGGTTTATCTCAAAGTGATTTGCCAAAAAATATCTTAGTTAAGAATGATATACCTTTAAAAGAAGCGATGACTATTCTAGCTAATTCATCAGTGAGTGTTGTACCAATTAAAGATGTTTCGACTGGAGCGGGACATATAACGATTGTGTCTGCAATGCAGTTAGGTATTCCTCAGTTAGTCACTAGGTTAAGTACTGTTGATGATTATTTTATAGATGGTAAGCATGGGTTTTATATTGAGCAAGGCGATGTTGAGTCTATGTCTGTTAAGTTGCATGAAATAATTGATAATGAAGAGCTACATGAAACAATTCGGCAGGAGACTGCCAGTTTTTCAAGTAAGTGGCTGGTAGAGCATTCGTCTGTAAATTTTTTAAAAAAATATTTAGGTGCAATTGAGAATAATGATTTGCTTCCTAAGTTTCCCATTGGCTTTAAGTAATTCTAAGGGTAGGTATGTATTCAGTAAGAATATTTCAAAGAAGCATGTAAATTTACGTTTGTTAGAAGCCCTTGGGGTCGAGTGGTGTCTGCTTATGAGTATTTCTTAAGAGGGAGAGCGTGTGGCACAGATAAAAAATTAGCTGTTGATTTTGTAGGGCGTTATGAGGAAATAGGTGGTGATTATGAAAAATTAAGAGGAATTTTGAGCTTGGGCGAGCCTTTACCGGTTATTAATAAGACATTAGGTAGGAGGCCCTATCAAAATTATTTTTCAGATAAAACTGCAGCAATAATTGAAAAAGTGTATTCAGATGATATTTAACTATTCGTTTGAGTAATGTATTTATGGGGTGGAATAGTTAAATGTCAATAATTGTCGGTTATTTTGATGAAAAAAAACAATTACCTGAAGTAACATTAAAAAAAATGTTGGCAGCAACATACGCGCCTTCAGCTATTGACCAGTGTTTCTGGCAGACTGAGGTAATGGGCTTAGGTGTTATTAATCAGAGTTCGGATGCAGTAAGTGTTTGTGGTTGTACAGATACAGAGAAAATTGTCATGACTGGTGCATTTGAATCACAGTCTAATAACAGTTCATTTCCTCGCCTAGATAAAATGGATGATGAAAGTATTGCTTTGTTAAGAGGGGGCTTTGTTTGGGTGCTAATGGATGAGCAGAAACAACGCTTTTTTATTGCTAATGATCACTTTGCTCGATACC
>Ga0209495_1001225_pt1 | contig 18291 bp, 19 predicted proteins | sample EN1Hudsemesocosm_FD_184629 | JGI IMG/M metagenome (GOLD analysis project Ga0209495, IMG submission 184629) | Methane-oxidizing microbial communities from mesocosms in the Hudson Canyon - EN1E Hudson Canyon (SPAdes) (version 2) | ecosystem: Environmental > Aquatic > Marine > Cold seeps | place... | reverse complement strand
GCAGAACATCATAAACACAGTACAATACTCCTCTCACATTCACGGATTTTTAAATACACATGAGTAATATCACGACCTTTTCTGGTGACTATTCAGCACAAGGCTTACGTATTGGTATCGTTGCTGGGCGTTTTAATGACTTTGTAGTCGATAATTTGATTTCTGGTGCAATTGATTGCTTGGTTCGCCATGGTGCAAATGAAAGTGATATTGAATTAGCACGAGTGCCGGGTGCAGTTGAAATTCCATTAGCAGTGCAACGCATGGGCCGTACTGGAAAATACGATGCAATTATTGCATTAGGTGCTGTGATTCGTGGTGGTACACCTCATTTTGAATATGTTGCTGGTGAATGTTCTAAAGGTTTAGGCCAATTGACCTTGCAGTTAGATATTCCAGTGTCATTTGGTGTATTAACGGTTGATACCATCGAGCAAGCTATTGAACGTGCTGGCACCAAAGCCGGCAATAAAGGTGCTGAAGCGGCGATGGGAACGATTGAAATGGTCAATGTACTTCGTCAAATTGATGGTGCTAAATAAATATGTCAGCAGGTTTACCGCGTTCACACGCACGTCGAGCAGCTGTTCAAGCTTTATATCAATCCCTAGTTAATGGCAAAGCCTTAGCAAAGGATGAGCTAGAGTTTGTTACTGCTGAAAACTCAGATAAGTTAGATCATAAATATTTCATTACTTTAGTTGAAGGTGTATCGAAAGAAATCGATACATTAGATACAGAGTTAGCTTTTGCAGTGGATCGCTCTTTATCTTCAGTTGATCCTGTTGAAAGTTCAATTTTACGATTGGCAGTATATGAATTCATTCATCGCCCAGAAATTCCATATCGTGTTGTTCTAAATGAAGCAGTAGAATTGGCTAAGTCTATGGGTGGCGAACAAGGCCATAAATACGTTAACGGCGTATTGGATAAAATGGGTTCGAAATTAAGAACTGCCGAATATAAATCAGCGAAAGCGAAACGTTCTAAAAAATCCTAATATTGAAGCTAACGCTTTTAGAGAGCGTTAGCAGTTATTATTCTTGAGGTTATTTGGTGTCTTCTCAATCAGAATTTTCACTAATAGAAACCTACTTCACCGATTTAACGTCTAAGCGAGATGATGTCACTCTTGGCATCGGTGATGATTGTGCTTTATTACAATGTCCCAACGATCATGTTGTCGCTGTATCAATCGATACCTTAGTTGAAGGCATACATTTTTTTAAAGATGTTGATCCTGAAAATCTTGGCCATAAAAGTCTCGCAGTCGGTTTGAGTGATCTTGCTGCAATGGGCGCTGAACCTGCTTGGTTTACATTAGCCCTAACTTTGCCTGAAGTTGATAATAAATGGCTAAAAGCCTTCTCCCAAGGCCTAGCAAAGCTAGCTAAACAATATAATGTTCAGTTGGTGGGCGGTGATACCACCAAAGGGCCATTAACGATATCGATTCAAGTGCATGGTTTTGTGAAGCTAGAACAAGCCTTGCGACGTGATGGTGCTCAAGTCGGTGATTTGATTTATGTAAGCGGTTCTTTAGGTGATGCCGGTGCAGCATTACAGCTCAAACTTGAAACGTGGAATGATGAACGATTATCTACTGCAGATAAACAATATCTAATTCAACGACTCGAAACCCCAACACCAAGAGTCCAGCTAGCTCAAGATTTAAAAAGATTCGCCTCGGCAGCCATAGATATTTCTGATGGACTAAGCTCAGATCTAGCTCATATATTGAAAAAAAGCGGCGTTGGAGCCACTATTAATTTAACAAAATTACCTTTGTCACCAGCATTACAAAAAATTGATTTCAAACAGGCTCAAGATTTTGCACTTAATTCAGGTGATGATTATGAACTTTGTTTTACTATTCCAGAAGACAAGCAAGCAACGTTTGAAGCAACAGTAAGCGAAGTTTATACGCAAATTGGAATCATTGAAGCTGAATCAGGTTTGAGAATTATTGATGAAGATGGACAACAACAAACAGTAACAGGATTAGGATATGACCACTTCTCAGCCAAAGATTAATTTTCGTGAACTACTAAAACGCCCGATCTGCTTTTTAGGCCTCGGTTTTGGTTCTGGTTTAGCACCAAAAGCCCCAGGAACATTTGGCACCTTAGCCGCAATACCTATTTACTGGCTAATGCAAGATCTGCCATTGATGACTTATCTACTAATCACTAGCATTGCCTTTATTGCCGGAGTTTGGATCTGCCAACAATCAGCAAATTGGTTACAAAAAGAAGATCCCTCAGCTGTTGTTTGGGATGAATTTGTCGGATATTTAGTCACCATGATCGCAGCACCATCAGGCTGGCAATGGATAGTAATCGGCTTTGTTTTATTCCGGATTTTTGACATCTGGAAACCATGGCCAATCAGCTACCTAGATAAAAACCTACATGGCGGTTTAGGCATTATGGTTGATGATGTGGTGGCGGGTTTGTTTGCTGTTGTTTGTTTGCAGTTGATTTACTTTTACCACATAAATTTATTATGGGCAGGAAGCTAGAACATCAGCTTGCACAGCATGCCGTGCTCGACCCGTATTTGATACACGAAGCCCACGACGATATGCATCCCCTCGGTCATCACATAATGTAAAGGTTCCATTTGAACCACCAACTGCAAGTCCATCACTGGCATAAGCTACTCTAGTGCGAGTTGTGCTAAACGCTAATGTATTACCACCGGATAAGGTACTATTGATTCGTAGAATTTCCTCTCCGACATCAATGGTGTTGTCTTCATTTGTATCAACAAATACAACCCAACCTGTATGCCAGTTGCTAGCGCTACCTCCACAGGAGTTGCCCGTAGAACTTTGACACATGGTGACTCGTTGAGCACGTTTTATGGCCTCACTTCTAGTTAACGTCAAACTGGCTAAAAGTTCATTGTATTGTGTTGACATCCTATTATTTTGAATGATGGCTGTGAAGCTAGGAGCTGCAATAGTCGCAAGTATTGCGGCAATACTTAGCGTTATTAAAAGTTCTACTAAGGTAAATCCACGAAGGTTAATTTGAGTTTTAGCCATATCAATGATCCTCAGAAACTTGTTTTGTCTTTTAGATGCATACATATGGCTCAAAAGTAACTACCAGCAGTTGCCAGTACCAGATGCCGTTTTGGCTCCAGTACTGCTTAAAGTAAGGATATTACAACTATCAGCAGTTTGACTTCCTGTAGGATCAGCTTGAATGGCATATGATGTCGCGCTTCGCCCCGAAAAACTCAGGTTATAATAAGTTGCACCACCAGATTTTGGAGATGTGGCAAAGGGTAAAGCTGTAGATGCAGAGTTGTATCTATTAAGTTCCGTGTAAGCCCTTTCCATTATATTGGCACTTTCAACTAAAACAGCTTGAGCATCTGAACGTCTTGCTTTTCTGACACTGTCTTGATAGCTAGGTAAAGCTAATGAAGCAAGTATGGCAACAACGGCAATGACAACCATTAATTCGATAAGTGTAAATCCTTGTTGGTAACAGTTTCTATTCATTCTTGATGCTCAATCCAAATACGGGTAACGCGGCCTTGTTCTTCGACAGCAGATTTTTCAACGTTATATTTTATTACTCGGCCTATAGTTAAATCAGCATCAGATAAATTACCTTTTCCACTAAGCGTATAAGTAATACCATTAATCGCTATTAATGAGAGATCTGCTTCATAGCTACTGATGCTGCCCGTGAGTCCAAACTGTGTTTGGGATACATTAGAAATTTGCTCAGGAGTACTAAGAGTAACGGCGGTTACTGCCATGGCTAAATTAATAGGCAAAAAGCTAGCTAAGAATATCAGAAGATAGAAGTATTTTTGTTTCATTATTTTTGACCTTTAAAATTAGCGAATTTCTTCCCAAGAAATACGTCCTTTGTAGGAAACATCGGCACTTTCTTTTTTTGCTTGAACTTGACCATTACTATTGGAAAGTATTTTTATTTCTGTATCAGGATCGTTGGTTTTTAATATAGTTGGTGTGGCTATCATGCCTCCATTACCACTTTGGTAGCCGCTGACGGGTACTTGTATATCCACAGTACCACCACTGCCGTCAGCAACAGTTATAGTGACATAATCAAGGTGATTGATACTGTTATCTCCATTTACATCAAAAGGTGAGATATCAAGTCGGCCACCGGTTAAATAATCTAATTCCATTAACCAACTTGTACCGCCAGCGACACAAGGAGCTGAGGAAGGTGTTCTAGTTACAAAGACAAAACGACCATCACGAATAACGGGATTTAAATCAACGCGTTCACCCGACTCAGGCAAATCCATAAACCAGCCTTTGGAAGTAGAAGTATAGTCAATGGTTTCAGCACTTGTAATTCGGTATTGATTAGTATTGATGGTTTGCGTTGCAATCACTGTTTGCTCTACAAGACTAGAGCGGTTTGATACTTCCACATCATGATCCCAGATTCCATAAAGTGTTTGGTCATCCGTAGTTGAAATGTCACTCAATTCAATATATTTGCCTGTAGCAAAACCTAACATATACCCAGTATTTGGGTGTCTTGTAACTAGAGGTGCCGATGTAATTGGTTGAGCATTATTGCTACTGTCTTGAGCTGTGAATAAAGGATCGGGTGTATTTCCGGTTTTAAAAGCTGAATCCCAGTTGCTCGGTGTAGTGTTAGAGACATCAAATTTCCACATATTACCTTCAAGATCACCTGCATAGATAGTATCAACATCACCGTCACCATCGATATCGACAGGTGTTGGTGTTGCCAAACCATTTGGAGTAGTTGTACTGCCAACACCTGTATCAATTTTTATATAATCACCACTGGTTGCCCAAGAACCATCAAGACCTTTTTCAAGAAAGAGAACAAACAAATAGGCATGACCTGTTGTACTAGCATGTCCATCAGCCTCAGTGTTGTTATACCCATTACCAATAATGACAGCCCATTCTCCGTTAGCCATCTTGGCTATCTGGCTAGATTGATTGGTAAGTAGGTTATCGGCTGGCTGAATATAAGTATAACCAAGATCAGCATCATCCTCGTCAGTGAACTCCCACAAGACAATACTGGAGGCATTTATTTCCGAGAAGTTAGAGGGATCGGTGACATCTAAGGCATAAATACCTTGTCCTCCGCCATTTAGTCCTCCAGCCAAAATTGTCTTCCAACCATGTACATTAGCATCCGCAACCATTGGCGCACCATCAACAAAATAACGATGGGGAATAGTTGAACCATATCCCTGAGCAGTTAATAGGTTAAGGTTAGGAAAAACTCCACGAGGTACATAAGCAAGTACTTCATTTCCTGTTGCTGTACCAAAACCGTGGAGCATGCCATCGTTGGCTCCAGAGTATAAAATTGGCTGTCTAGTTTTATAGAGTGTTCGGAAAGCAGCGTAGTCAGGCATATCAATGTCATTGTATCCGGCATTAGGTATGCCAACATAATATGGAGTTGAATGAACGATATCTCCTAACTTTCCATTTCTATCTGATCTAAAGCTGCTAGCAGATGTACCTCCGGTTCCACCACGTAAAAAATCAACACGATCTGAACCTAGTCCATCAGCAGTTAGGGTAATAGGGTCTGTATTTAATAGATCTTTTGCCGTTGTATCTGTTTGACCAGAAATATTAGACCAACGAAAGGCAATACCGTCTGTGCTATCACGACCATAGGTTAAAATAATCCTGTTTGATGCTAATTGAGCATCAAGTTGAGTAGCAGAGTCCCAACTTTCTGCAGAACTTATTGTGCCATTTAAAGAGATTGACTTAGCTTTCAATTCACCGCGCCAATCACCACTATTAAAACGAGCTTGATAAATAAAGCTATTAGATGAAAGTGAGGTGGAGTTGGTCGCAGCGGAAGAGGATGCCCCTGTTTTGGCAAGAATATCGGTAAAGATAGTATCGAAGGTTGCCTGCAAGGTTGCTGAGTCACTAGCAAGGAAAGAAGTATTGGTTCCTCCCGCGGCTGCAATACTATCTAATGCGGTCGGATCAGTGCCAACGGGCAAAGCAAAGCCAATGGTGTAGGTTTCAACACCTGCGGTATTAAGTTCACCAGCAGCTGTGGCTACATCAGCAAGAGCTGTTGTTGTATTTGAGGTTACTGTTCCATCCTCAGCTGTTGATGGTAAACCGTCAGTTAATAAGGCAACAAAATCTTTGCCGCATGACTCAGGTAATGGACTAAGGACTCCACTTCTTTCATCAGAAGGTAGTGAGGAAGGGTTATTAAAATAATCTTTAGCGGTTTGTAAAGTGCCTGCTAAGGGTGTAAGTCCTGCATTTTGTAAAGGGCGACCTAGATCTGTAGGACCGTTATGGGCTGGATCAGTATCTGACACAGCTAATTTAATATTAAGATCATTTGCTTGGCTGGCATTAAGATCGCTAATTGGAATGTGAAGGTATCCACGTCCAGGTGAAGAGTTTGAAATCCATGTAGGTGATACATAAGTGGAAACTTGTTGTTTACCAAAATTGACTATGCCTTGAGCAATATCACTGTCTGTAGGATAAAAATAAAGACTGTAAAAGGCGATGCCGAAGTAATTATTAAGTCCAGAATAACCCCGAGCCGTTTCTGCGGCTGTGAGTGGGGATGTTATAAAAGGCTGGGCCTCCCAATTCTGAAATGTATAGTGATCGGGTGGAGTCGCAAGGGCTGGATTTGGTAGTGCATCAGATGTACCTGTTTTGGAAGTAAAACAACGGTTAAAATCCCACGGCCCATCTGGGGCAGTATTTGAACCATCAATAAAAACTTCACCATCGTCAAAAGCATTTCCATCAGGTGCATAACAATAAGTGACATTCTGTATATGATCAGAATAATAAGGTAACGTAACATTATAGTTGATGAAATTACCGGGACTAGTTGGGTTTGGGATTTGGAATTTTTTAGTTTGAGAATTTCTGGTTGCAGTTGTGATGATGAAATTGGGATCATAGTTTGTGGCAGCGTCATAACTTACATCATAGTAACCGGCGTGTAAAAAGCTTGGAATTAGATGAGTTTCACTGTTCCCACCGGCACCTGCTGATGGATTTTGTTGATAGGCCATCAGACCCATATTGATTTTGCCGGTATAGTTGGTGATGATATTGCGTACGGCGAGACGTGCAATTTCAGACTTACTATTTGGTGACGTGCTCCCAGCTGCCTTGCCGGTTGCATCTTCATCCATACTATTAGAATTATCAAGAATAACTAAAACATTGGCCTTTTCACCATTAGCAACAAACAAAGGAGCTTGGCTTAATACTTGTGGTGCAGCATAGACAGAAAAGCTACTAGCAATTGAATAGAGCACAAGGGTATTAAATAATGATGATAGCGTCTTGTTAGTCATAATGTTTCCACTCCTTGAAGTATGCGTTTACCTCTTAAATTAAGGCGCATAGACCTCTTGTAATATTGATGATGTGGTCGCTTGCCCACCTTGAGCTACGGCTGTGACTTTATACATATATTTCCAATTTACAGTCCCTGGAGGCCATACTTTCATGCCTACAATTAAATAGCGAGGTTGTTGGAGTGCAGGAATATTCGTCAGGTCGGTTGCTGCAGTGTGGGTGCCATACTGGACTGCATTTGCTATGAAACCGACATTGTCTTCGATGTGAAGAATGGGGTTGGCCGTATAACACAAACCACCGGTGCATAGATTGTTCATGCCCGTTAACCCTGAAATGCGATTGGAGTGAAGGATGTCATTTTCTGCATCTCGAAGCCCTGCTTCAGCTGCTTGGAAAGCTAAGTTTCTCTCTTTACTATTACCTGCCATTTTCTCTTCTAATCCAGATACTTGCATGCCAGTAATACCAATTATCGTTAATAGCAATAACATTATTAAGCTAACGATAAGTACTACTCCTGATTGGTTCTGAAAGGAGGTGAATGACTTGTAAACTATTACTGATTTCATCATTACGGCAATCTATTACGAATGGCAATTGTAGAAGTGAAAACACGGCGAAGAGCACCATCATTTGGTGTGACAGATGCTTGCCCAGGAATTGTATAAGGGATATTTTGTGAGGTAAGGTTTTCTTCTACTGAGCGCATTAATAAACTGACTTTAATACTGACTACGTCGTCCATGTTGAGAATGACACTGTCTGCGGGCAGGTAATAATTAGGTGCTTTATCATTATCAGTGTCTTCACCATAGAGAATTTGCATATTTTCAATGCCTTCTACCAGTTCTGAAGCGTTAGCGCCATTAATGCTTCTAAATAAACTAGGTTGTCCCGATGGGTTTTCTTGAATGGAGTAAGTAGCAAAATTCAGTTTATAAACTTGAGCGTCGGTATCATATTTTTTTCGAAGTGGTTTATCTGCATTGCCAGGAATAGGATTACCCACATTACCAGTGTTATGAACAATGCTATCAAAACCATTACTTCCTGGTGTCGAGGGGTCATTTGTAATTTGAAATATGTCTCCATCAAGGCAATCAGTAACAAGCACAATATCATGCAGGCCTAAGTCACTATCATCTTCCAATTTAATACTTGCGGATGTTGTTGCGGGCTGTTGTGTCACGTAAATGCCAGAACCAAAAGCACCTTTGATAGTAATTACATCGGTACCATCGATGACAGAGTCTACAGATGCATTATTGTTTTCACCACCAATTGCACTTGTAAATAGGTCAAATGTAGCAGCGGAGTTTAAGTTGTTATCTATACTTTCAGTGGTATTAAGACAGCCCCAATAATCGGCCATTCTTATATCTTTGGTGATGAAAAACATAGCAAATCTACTGTTTTCTTGTAGCCGAGAACTACTTTCTTGAATACGATAACTTTGTTTGCTGGTGACAAATAGGCCAGTAATACTGCCAGTGAGAAAAATACCAAGTACTACGGCGATCATTAACTCGATTAAAGTTAAGCCTTTTTGAATTTGTAAGGATTTGAACGTTTTCATGGTTGGAAGCTTGTTTGAAAGCTGTAGTCGTTAGAGTTGTCACCGTCACGGTTTTCATCCCAGTTTATAGTAACGGTATAGGTATCTCCAGACTTGGTAATTGTATTTATGCCGCTTGGCAAAGTACTAGTCAGAGCAGAGTTCCATTCAAATAGATCATTCTGTGCCATTTGGTCCGCGGAACAGCCTGCAACAGTACAGCCAGATTGAGCTGCTGCAATGGTCGATGCCATAAAGCTTGTCAAATAATTATCAATGACAACTTTGTTTGAACGCATCCTATCGATAATATCGTAGGAGAGTTGTGTTGCTTGGCTACGGTAATAAGCTTTATGGTTGTCACTGAGGCTATTTGCTTGAATACCTGCTAGTCCCAATAGGCCAATTGACAGAATAACGATAGCAACCAATACTTCTAATAAACTAAAACCGAGTTGTTTTATTGTTATTGGTAAAATGAGTTTCATTTCTGTTTCCGTTATATGCAAACTATATAAACTGAAGTTAATTGTAATTATTGGATTAATAAGGTCTATGATTTTCTTAGTTCGTTTGAGTGAAGTTTTTAGCTACTAAACTGCCACTATATTGTTCGAAGCAGTATTGATTTAGGAGGAGATGCTATCACAGCAATAACGACCGAACTAACTATTAATTATAGATGCCTTCACTAAGTTTGTGTAAGTAACAGTATATTTCTATTCAACTTAATACAAATCTATTCGCTTAAAATCCTATCTATCTGGTAGATAATCATTGTAAAGGCTTTACACATGATAAATATGATGCTGGTCACAGTTCAAGAGAAAATGGTTGGAGAGAACACTAAATGATAGATGTTTGATGATTGTTGAGATAAAACTAGTTTTGTGGCATTTTTATTCAGAAAAATGACAAATTATATCAATCAGCACAATCGTTAAATATATTAACAATTGAAACTAGCACCAGAATCATATTCGCGATTACATGGCTGTGGGCCATGTTTGTATGATCACCTTGGAAGTTAGAATACTATCTTTGCCAACATTGTTCTGGGCTGCCAGAAAGAGATCCACTTACAGTTTGAGTATTATCTTGATTGCTTACAAAATTTGCGCATTCAGTATCATTTGTTAGTTGAGAGCCTACTGGTGTTGCTGTCACTGTATATGATGAAGGTGTAGCTCCGGAGGCATCTACTGTAGCCATCGTTATATTGTAGTGACCATCAGGAGACGGCTCTGGGTTCGATAAACCTAAGTCTGTAAGAGAGCCATAAGAAACATTATTAGCTCGCCATTTTTCTTCAGCAATTTGAATTGAAATAAGGGCTGATTTCGCATCTGCCCTACGTGCTCGAGTTATGTAATCACTGTACGCTGGTAGTGCAATCATAGCTATGATTGCAATTATAGCAATTACAATCATTAGCTCTATTAAGGTGAAGCCTTTAGGTTGAATAGTCATAATTATGCCCTCTTTCTATCTGCTATATACATCATATAGCAATTAACCATAGAATAATTGTACGAATTGGTCACCTGATAAATGGGATGTGCATCACAAACTTAAATTTGAATTGGGAATAGTATTTATTTTTATGGTAGAGGGATATACTTAACTTTATATATTGTTGGGATGTTTGTCTATATGAATAATGAAAAGGGTATGACACTTATAGAAGTGCTGATGGTGATTGTAATTATCGCTGTGCTGGCGTCTCTTGCAATACCGTCTTTTCAAAGAATGATTGAGCGTCAACAAATTAGGCAGGCTGTGGAGTCTTTAAAGGCTGATACTCAACTAGCGCGGATTAGTGCCATAAAACAAAGTGCAAATGTTATCTTAGCGCGTAATACGGGAGCGGCTGGTGCTTGGTGCTATGGAGCGGCCACGGTGACATGCGATTGTACTGAAACAGTCACAACTGAGGCGGATTATTGCTCGATATATAGGGTGGATGGTGGTCAGTACAATGCCACAAGCTTTGACTCGGTAGGAGCGAATACAACTTTTAGTTTTAGACGTGGAACGGCAGATGCTAATGATACATGCATTAGTACTGCGAACTTTACGTTAAAAGTATCCGTGAATAATGCTGGTAAAGTAAATATTTGCTCTGATTCGACTGCACCTGTTGATGGATACTATGATAATTGTGCATCCAACTGTTGATAGAATTAAAGAGGTGATTACATGAGGATGATGAAAGGCTTCACCTTAATTGAATTAATGATAGCCATAGCGTTAGGTTTAATTGTTATAGCCGGAGCCATCTCGTTCTATGTACTGACGATCTCAGGAAGTACAAATACAATTAAATCTGCCCAGTTAAATTATGATCTTGGTGTGGCGATGACTTTAATGGCAAATGATATAAAACGTTCTGGCTATTGGGGTGGCGCTATATCAGGAGCCGATAGTGCTCTTAATCCATTTATGGCTGCAACCGAAAGGGTGAAAGTTCTAGATTCTGGACAATGTGTTTTATATACCTATGATGCTAGTGGAGACGATAGTGATAGTAATGGTGATGATGTCGAAACAGATGAGTATTATGGGTTCAAATTAGACAGTGGAACAATTCGAATGCGTTTAACTGGAGCAACTACAGCAGATTGTAGTGATGGCAGTTGGGCTTCTAGTGAAATTATTGATGGTGATTTGATTAATATTACAGCACTGACTTTTGTACCGACATATTCCTGTCTTAATATCACCAATTCGGCATCAACTATTCAAGCGACAACAAGTGAATGTACAACTGCGGGTGATAGCATCGTGGAGATAAGACAAGTAACAATAACGTTAACGGGGCAATTAGTTGGAGATTCAAGTGTCTCGGAAACATTAAGTGAGACGGTCATGATACGAAATAATCGTATTTTGTAATACGAGCTCGGCATGAAAAGGTAGGTGGCAAATGGATAACTATAATTTTCATTATTCTCAAAAAGGGATGGCAACACTAGCTATTGCGATATTGTTATTGATTGGAATTACATTGATAACGATGCTGACAGCCAAGACGGTATTGGTCGAGACCAAACAAACTGCCGATAATTATAGGACTATGCAGGCTGTTTCTGCCGCAAATTATGCGATGGATTATGGTGTTAATTATTTTGACAATGGTGGTTTTGATCAAAATGGTGATTCGGTAGTTGATACAGTAACGATACCAGATTTGGAGTCTACTTATAGCGGCGGTGATACCGTTACGGCTCAAGTAGTTTTTAGTAATCTTGCGGGCTCTTTATGTGTGGATGGTGGAGCTACAGCCAATATGAGTAATGGTATGGTTACCGCAACTGGTTTTAGTGATGATTTAGTAGCGACAAGAACAATTACCCAATGTGTCGGTTCATTAAACCTATTGCAAGGTGGCGGACCTGATATGCCATTAATTTCTCGGTCGCAAGTTGCACTAACAGGTAATGCAAATATTACTAATCGTTATTCGAACACTAACATTTGGGCGGGAGAAGCGGTAACGATTGGTAGTTCATCTTCAATGGCAACCTATATTAAAGACCCATCAGTAGGCGCTTTAACGGTATCACAATTATTAGATGTAGACCCATCAACAAATACGCAACTTGTTTCAAACAAAAACCTTGGTAATGGCCTAGATATAATCGATAGCGATCCCTCGCTTGGTGATTTGAGTCCAGACAGCTTTTTCCAAAACTTTTTCCAAACCTCTGATCGAGAAGTAGTAAAAGATTTAGCGAAAAGTGCAGGCCAATATTTTACCGATATTGATGACGCTATTGGTAAAAGTGGCTTGATTTGGGTGGAAGGTGATCAAAGTTTAAACTCGAATGGAAGTATTGGGGGGATGACGGCCCCGGCTATTTTAATTGTTAATGGTGATCTACGAGCAACCGGTGGCCCGACTGTATATGGTTTGATCTACGTTGTAGGTGAATATGAAGTTGCGGGCACTGTAAATGTCGTTGGTTCGAGTATTGTTGAGGGAGCGGGTGTTTCGGCTGGCTCCCCAGTAGTCAGTGGAACAGGAACATTAAATCTTGTTTTCTGGAAAGATATTTTATCGGCGGCAACAGGTCCATTACCGGGTCTAACAACAGTGGTTAATGGCTCATGGCGTGATTGGTAGTTTAATAGTTATAGGTTGAAGATGGATGTGGGGAGGCTACAAATGAACTACAAATACAAAAATAGTAGTAAAGGAATAGGGTTAATTGAAGTTTTAATAACTTTAGTTATTGTTGCGCTTGGTTTGCTCGCTTTAGCATCGCTTGAAAGTGAGCTTATGTTTAGCAGTGGTGATAATAAAGCTCGTATAGAAGCCAAAGCGTTGGCCGAAGCAAAGATTGAAGAGCTAAGAGATAGTATTAATATTGGTGATGTTGCTGACACAACTGATGGAAACACGGGGTATCTAGATAGAGCAGATCTTACGGCTGGCACATTTTCAGATACTGTTACAGGAACAAATGCTGCCTTCACACGAGAATGGACAATTACAAATGTAGCTGCCTTTATTGTGACGGCACCAGATAGAAAAAAAATATCAGTACGTGTGAAGTGGGGAGCTGAAAGTTCTGAGGAAAAAATATTTTCAGTTAGTGAGATTGCTTGGGCAGACCCGGCAAAAGGTGTTTTATATTCAGAAGAGCAAAGTAGTGATGGAACAACTGCAATACCAAGCCCAAGACAAAATGCGTCAGAAGATGTGGCTTCTGAGCAAGTATTTGATGTGCCCAACTCAATCATTTCTGCGAATGCGGTAGGAGATACTACGGTCACCTTGGGGTCAGTAAGTGACACTGCTAACACGCAAAATGAAGTTAATGTAGTTCTTACACAAATAGCCGCCAATTCGCATTATTACGCTACGGATAATAGCAGTTTATTTTTTGTTGATGATGGTGTGATTGCTGTATTTTTATGTGAGGGGACTGCGTGTACCTATATTCAAAATCATTTTGGTGGAGTTGTCATGCGTATCAGCGGTAAAGTCTCTTCAATGAGTGGTGAATTGTTAGATGATATTCTAGTCGCTTGGAGTTCTAGTGATGTGAATGCCTGTTATCAAGAAGCAACTTCCACGACTTCTACTGTACTGAAAACTGGTTATAACCAAAATAGCACTACATTGCATACCATAAGTTATGAATGTGTTTTTGCTGGTAACTGTGATACAACCGCTTCGAGTGATGGTATTGGAACTGGGAATGGGTGTTCTACCGTTGTAACTGATACACATATAAGTGACCGTGGTGTTGGTCCCGGTGGTGAGTTTGGAGAGGTTGGTCTTTTAGGTGTTGATGACCAAGGTGGTGACCGAGAGCAGTTATGTTTCCTAGAAGATACGGCAGACCATAATTTGACTCAAAATGTTTTACAATATGGTGCGGCATCAGGTGAGCAATATGATGAAGATTATGCTTTTCCTGTTACAAAACGATCATATATCACACGAAGAAGAAATGTGGATAATACGGAGTCATCAGAGGGTATTAACCAGTCTTTTACAAATCATAATTTCTTGCTTCTTGATCGTGCCACTGGCGGTGGTGTCAGTGAGACATGTTCCGATCTAGTGGCTTTGAATTCAGCCAATGCAAATTTTGAACTAGGACCAAGAGACATTATCAGAGTCTCGAGTGCAGACAATGTAGTTGCTTCGGAAGTAGCATATGCTGGTGGAACAGGGCCTGCAATCACATTAACAGGTACTGCTTCAGCAGCAACACAACTTGATTTGTATGTCTCGAGTGCTCATGCAAGTAATGATGAACCTGGAAGCTGTTATATCAAAAGTGATGGTTCTGCTTATGCATGTGTAGTTCCATCTCTATCAGCTTCGGTAGCCATTGAAGGTGCGAGTTCCTCATATCCTTCAGCAAAAACAGCTTATTCAACGTGTACTCGAGGTGTTTCAGCTACAGCACCTACATTGAGCGCCGCTTGTGTATGGCCTACAGCTACTGACTTTATTTCACCACCATAACAATATTTTATTGTTGTTGAGTAGGTGATGTATTGCTTGAATTTAGATAATCTAGACTGATTTAGATTGAGAAAGTCATTTTCACGTCTAATGCAAGAAATATGCTGAAAACAGTAAATTTCTAAATAATAAAGGTATAGCCAAAAGGCACTTGGCTATACCCAATTATTCTGAACAAAATGTGAAGAATTTGGCCCTAAGGTTTAAAACCAAAATTTATTTCAAATTGATTTGTAAATTCTTCAATTGTAAAATGATGATTTTGCGTACCATGCTGTTCGATTTTAATCGCACCTAATAATGAAGCAATGCGGCCAGTTGTTTCCCAATCTTTACCGTGCATAATACCGTGAATTAAACCGGCACGGTAGGCATCACCGCAGCCAGTTGGATCGGCTAGTTTTTCTGCTTTAGCACACGGAATATCGAGTCGTTTTCCATCTGTGTATATTTGCGAACCTTCAGCGCCTCGAGTGATGATTAACGCTTTAACATGTTCTGCAATTTCCGCGGGTGATAAACCGGTACGATCTTGGAATAACTGTGCTTCATAATCATTTAACGCGATATAAGTAGCTTGCTTGGCAAAGTTCATTAAGTCATCACCATCAAACATTGGTAGGCCTTGACCTGGATCGAAGATAAATGGAATGCCTGCTTCTTTTAATTGTTGGGCATGTTGAATCATGCCATCACGACCATCGGGGGCGACAATAGCTAAACTAATATCTTTGGCTTCTTTGATAGGAGTTTCGTGAGCTAGGTTCATTGCGCCGGGGTGAAAGGCGGTGATTTGGTTATCGTCCATATCCGTGGTGATAAAGGCTTGTGCTGTGTAACTACCTTCTTTGACGTGTACATGGCGACGGTTGATATGGTGTTTATCCATCCACGTTGCGTAACTTGCAAAGTCACTGCCAACGGTACCCATCGGGATAGGATCGTCACCTAATAATTTAAGGTTATAAGCAATATTACCGGCACAACCACCAAATTCACGACGTAGTTCTGGTACTAAGAAAGCGACATTTAACATATGCACTTTGTCGGGCAGAATATGATTTTTAAATTGATCTGGGAATACCATAATGGTGTCGTAGGCAAATGAGCCACAAATTAAAGCTGACATAAGGTCATCCTTGTGATTGAGTGTGAATTTGTTGTTGATCAGCCGTGATGCTTAACTGACCTTTAAGGAATTTTTCTAAATAGTGACCGACGATTTCATTACGCCAGCCTTGTAATAATGGAATGTCGGTTTCACCACGCACCATGCTTTCAATATCTTTACGGCTAGCTACGGCAGCGGGAGCAATAGATTGTTGATCACAATATTTGCGTAATAAGGACATCAACGCATCCATAAGCGCATCTTGTTGATTAGTGAGTGGTTGTAATTTTTTGAGAACAGGCCAAGACTCTTTAGGTGATGCTTTTGCTTGTTGTATCTCGTCTAATAATGTTTTTCCGTGACGTTCAATAGTATTGTTTTCGAGCCCACGAATGAGTTTAAGTTTATCTAATGTTTCTGGGCTTAATTTAGCCAAGTCGATCATTATTTCGTCTTTTAAAATCCAACGACGCGGTCTATTTGATTTAACTGCACGGTTTTCGCGCCAAGCGGCTAATTGTTTTAAAACGGCAAGCTGCACACCTTTTAATCGGCCTGCACCTTTAACTTTTCGCCAAATATTTTCAGGATTAGATTTATACGTTTCTGAGCTAGATAATGTTGCAAAATCGTCATCTAACCAGTGTTGGCGGTTTTTGTCGTTAAGCTGATCTTTTAAGATATGGTAGACGTCACGTAAATAACGCACATCATCTGCAGCATAATCAATTTGAGCTGGGTCAAGAGGTCGTTTAGTCCAATCTGTTCGAGAGTGTGCTTTGTCGAGTTCGACATCCACACATTGCTTGACGAGGTTGGCGTAACCAATTTGATCACCATAACCTAATACAGTGGCAGCAAGCTGCGTATCAAATAAGCTTGGTGGCAGTTCGCCACGTATCATATAGAGTAGTTCTAGATCTTGTCGTGCAGCATGAAAAACAACGGTGACATCCGGATTGTAGAGAATATCAAGTAGCGGTGTCAGATCGGAAATAGCTAAGGGATCAACACAGGCAATGACATCATCACTGGCAATTTGAATTAGGCACAATTGAGGATAGTAGGTTTTTTCACGAAGAAATTCAGTATCAACAGCCAACCAATCTTTATTGGTAAATTGTTGGCATAAGGTTGCTAAATCTTCAGGTGTATCTATAAATTGAACAGTCATGAGGTCTGCGCGCAAAAGCACACAGTATAACGATTTTTTAAGGTGAACTCATGACTCTGGCCAGATGAGTCACATCTGCAAGTGCATCGACAATAATTTGCGGTTGTTGTTGGTGGATATTATGGCCACTATGATGAGCAAATATATGCTGGCTAATCGGTGATAGATATGTGAGATCTTGTTGTAATAATATCCATGTTTTCTCGCGTTGTTTAGAATGTTCACTGCCTACCCACTCATCTATTCCTCGACTGATTACAATTAACGGGACCGTTAACGTGCCATCGTTGTATTGCACTTGTTGTGAGCTTAGATATAAGGATGAAATTTCGTAGCGAGCAGTATGAAAAGCGCGATCTTGCAAATATTGATTTTTATCGCCTGTAGCTAACTTTTTTACGCTTGCTGGAGATTGAGAAATGATGCTACTCAAACGTTTATTACTTTTAGGTATTTTTATATTTAAACGATCATATTGATCTTCATGGGAGGCATCGATTAGCACTAAACCTGAAACACTATTTGGATAAAATGCGTTGAAAATTCGCATATTGTATCCCCCAAAAGAGTGACCGACTAAAATATAGGGAGGGGGGATTTGCGCTTCTTGAAGTAATAACTTCAATTCAGAAGCAATTCGACGACTAGTTCGTGGTCTAGGACCAAAGTCACTCCAACCATAACCGGCACGATCATAGACGCATGTTTTAGTAATTTTTGATGACTGTTCAACAATTTGTTGCCAGGCGGTGGAATCATCACCAAGTCCGGCGTCAATGATGATTGTAGGGCTCCCTTTACCTAAACAATTGATATGTAACTTATAACCACCGATGTCATAGCGCTCTCCTGGAATAGGAGGAAGTTCATCTGCATTAACGACTGGTGAAAACACCCAGAACAAGACAAAAAACCGTGATAAAACAATCATGCGTACCTCTATACATGTGAATCACTTTCATAATGGACACATAAAAAGGCGGAATGTTTCAGCTAACGTTATTGGTTAATAATTTGGGAGAGGATGTCGTCGAGAGTAAAAGGCCAGTTTAATTGACTGCTGTTAGCAAACTCGACAACAGGAATGGTGGTGCCATATTTG
>Ga0209495_1001222_pt1 | contig 18313 bp, 17 predicted proteins | sample EN1Hudsemesocosm_FD_184629 | JGI IMG/M metagenome (GOLD analysis project Ga0209495, IMG submission 184629) | Methane-oxidizing microbial communities from mesocosms in the Hudson Canyon - EN1E Hudson Canyon (SPAdes) (version 2) | ecosystem: Environmental > Aquatic > Marine > Cold seeps | place... | reverse complement strand
TTTTTATCGGGTCATACCTTGCCACCCAGACGTAAGCAATTATTTCTTGCAGCATTATTAATTATTGTTCCAACGGTATTAATCGCAAAACAGCCTGATTTAGGCACCTCTTTACTGGTGGCAAGTTCGGGAGCGGCGGTCTTGTTTTTTGCAGGCTTTCCATGGCGGTTTATGATTGCCACTGGTGCTGTACTATCAGGCTTAACACCTGTGCTATGGCATTTTATGCGGGATTATCAGAAAGGTAGAGTACTTACTTTTTTAAACCCTGAGGCCGATCCTATGGGAAAGGGATATCATATTATTCAGTCTAAAATTGCTATTGGCTCAGGTGGTGTGCATGGTAAAGGCTGGTTAGGCAGTACTCAGTCAAAACTTGATTTTTTACCAGAGAGTTCGACGGATTTTATTTTTGCGGTTTTTGCTGAAGAGTTTGGCTTGTCAGGCTGTTTAGGATTATTAATATTGTATTTATTGATTATAAGTAGGTGTTTATACATTGCGGTACAGGCTCAGGACACTTATAGTCGCTTATTGGCAGGTAGTTTGACCTTTACTTTTTTTGTTTATGTCTTTGTCAATATTGGGATGGTGATTGGCATATTGCCTGTGGTAGGTGTGCCATTACCTTTAATTAGTTATGGTGGAACCTCAATGGTTACCTTGATGGCAGGTTTTGGTATATTAATGTCGATACACACGCATAGAAAGTTTTTACCAACCTAGGAGCCTGTCCGAGAATAGAGAATCTGCTACAGAAAATCCCTTTTGGCTATTTTTTCCGTTCATTTTCGTTGAATAGCGCAACTATTCGCCTCAAATGAACAAAAAAACTAGCTCAAAAGGGCTTTCCCTCGCGACGATTTCTATTCTCGGACAAGCTCCTAGTAGAGACGTAGCATGCTACGTCTATATTGCAAGATTATGTGTTTTTCATACCAGGCTACGGTCTGGATAAAGAGTAGGTTTATACAGAATTAAAGGCTGAGTTAGATATGAAAAAAATCCTGGTTCGATTGTTACTTTGTAGTAGTTTTATTATTAGCAGTAATGCAAGCGCTGCCATTGAAGAAACAGAGCTATTTAATGGCTTTATTAGCAAAATGGTAAGTCAGCACCAATTTGATGAGGCTGAATTGAAACAGCTGTTTAAGTCGGTTGATATTAAACAAAATATCATTAAAACAATGCAACGTCCTGCCGAAGGAATGCCTTGGCATAAATATCGAAAAATATTTATGGTCGATAAGCGTATCAAGGGAGGGGTTAAATTTTGGCAGCAAAATGAAGCAACTTTATCTGCTGTGGAAGAAAAGTATGGTGTGCCAGCAGAAATTATTACTGCGATTATTGGAGTGGAAACCTATTATGGCGGAAATACAGGAAATCATCGGATAATCGATGCACTTTCAACCCTGGCTTTTGCATATCCCAAGCGTAGTAAGTTTTTTATTGGCGAGTTAGAACACTTTTTACTTCTTTGCCGAGAAGAAAAAATGAACCCTTTAGAGCCTTTGGGTTCTTATGCAGGCGCAATGGGGATTCCTCAGTTTATGCCTGGAAGTTATAGAGCCTATGCGGCTGACTTTGAAAATGATGCAAAAAGAGATATATGGAATAACCCGGCTGATGCCATAGCCAGTGTGGCCAATTATTTTGTTAAGCATCATTGGCGTAATGGAGAATCAATTGCTTTTAAACTAAAAACTGAAGGGGAGGCTTATAAACAGGCGCTTTCTAGAGGTTTAAAGCCAGTTATGCCTTGGTCAGAATTACAAGCATTGGCTGTTACAGCAGAGCAGGAAATTGCAGCTGATGAGAAGATTAAATTACTAGCTTTTCAGCAGCAGAAGGCAGAAGATTTGTGGGCCGGGTTGCACAACTTTTATGTCATTACTCGATATAACCACAGTCCCTTATATGGCATGGCAGTGTACCAATTGAGCCAAGAGATTTATAACTTAAAGCAGCAAGGAAAGGCTTTATAAAATAATAGGCAATTAATAAAAACCAGTTTATGAAAAAAAGACTTATTGCATTAATAATTATTTTGAACAGTGGCTGTTCAGTTGACCCTGTTATAGAAGACAGTGAGCCCGACTATGTACCGGTCGATGTACTGGCTGTTGCAGATGCTATTCCTCGGTATGAAAAACGAACACGAGCAGGTAATCCTGTTCAGTATGAAGTTCTGGGGAAACAGTATAAAGTCTTGACTCAGAGCAAGGGTTATAAGAAAACGGGTGTTGCTTCCTGGTACGGCACTAAATTTCATGGTAGAAAAACCTCTAATGGCGAGACCTATAATATGTATGGGATGACAGCCGCACATAAAACCTTGCCTATACCAAGTTATGTCCGGGTTACGCATTTAAAAAATAACCGTAGCGTGGTGGTAAGAGTTAATGATAGAGGGCCTTTCCATGATAATAGAATTATCGATTTATCTTATACGGCCGCGGTAAAATTAGGTATACAACAAGCTGGGACTGGATCGGTTGAGGTTACTGCTCTGGAATTTGACTCTGTCGAAACTAATGAAAAGAAAAAAGTCTCTCAGCTTGGTCCGCAACAAGGTGACATATTTTATTTGCAAGTAGGGGCCTTTGTTGATGCCAGTAATGCTCAGCAATTGCAACAAAAATTAAGTGCTTCTGGTATATCTGCTTGCCGAATACAGAGCGCAAATAACCAGGGAAATGAGTTATTTAAAGTGCAAGTAGGGCCTTTATATTCTGATCAACAAGCAGAGCAGGAAAACCAGAAGTTAGTACAAATAGGCTTTAGCCAATCACAGTTAATTGTTGAAAAATAATTAAGATTTATACCCTTACTCCTTGTTAGCAAATATCAATGCTACAATAACCCAACAGTCTTTTAGAGTTACTTTGATCAATGAAAATGTTCTCAGATATGCGCCATTATTTTATTTTTGTTATTACCTTGTTACTGGTTTCTAGCACAGGAAATGCAGCAAATACCATTTTAATTCCTGCTGCGCCTAGTGTTGCTGCAAACAGTTATGTATTGCTGGATTTTAATAGTGGTAAAGTTTTAGCCGAAAAAAATGCGGACTTACGCTTAGCACCTGCCAGTTTGACTAAGATCATGACGGTTTATGTGGTTTTTAGAGAATTAAAAAATGGTCACTTAACGCTGGATGAAAAAGTCACGATTAGTAAAAAGGCCTGGCAAACGCCGGGTTCAAGAATGTTTGTTGAAGTCAATAAACAGGTTGCTATCGAAGATTTGTTGCAAGGTGTGATTATTCAATCGGGTAATGATGCCAGTGTTGCTTTAGCCGAACATGTAGCAGGTGATGAAGCGACTTTTGCCGCGATGATGAACCAGAATGCTGAACGATTAGGGATGCTGGATAGCCATTTTGAAAATAGTATGGGATTACCTAGTGAGAACCACTATACCACTGCTAGAGATTTAGCTAAATTGACTATAGCTGTTATCAAAGAGTTTCCTGATTATTATCGCTGGGATTCACAAAAAGAATTTACCTTTAATAAAATTACCCAGCCGAACAGAAATAAACTGTTATGGCGTGATAAGTCAGTTGATGGGGTAAAAACAGGTTACACCGAAGAAGCAGGATACTGCATGGTCGCTTCTGCAAAGCGTGAAAACATGCGTTTAATTTCTGTGGTAATGGGAACCAAAAGTGCTAATGCCCGAGCCAATGAAAGTCAGACTTTGCTGAATTATGGTTTTCGTTTTTTTGAAACACATAAGCTATACGGTGCCAATGAAGTATTAACAGAAACTAGAATCTGGAAAGGTGATAGTAAAAAGCTACCAATGGGTTTGACTGAAGATTTATATGTCACCATCCCACGCAGACATTACAACGATCTAAAAGCAGAAATTAATATGGATAAGAAAATTATCGCACCTGTTAATGAAGGCGTTTCTCTGGGTACGGTTAATGTTGCTTTAGTGGGCGAAGTGGTGGTAGAAAAACCTTTAGTTGCACTTAAAACGGTGAATAAAGGCAGTTTTGTACAGAGATTATATGATGAAGCCATGTTAATGCTGGAATAAACCATGAATGATTTTGTTGATAGTAAAGTATATTTAAATGGCGAATACTTGCCATTATCTGAAGCCAAAGTCTCTGTGCTAGATAGAGGTTTTTTATTTGGTGATGGGGTTTATGAGGTTATTCCTTCTTATTCTGGTGATCTGTTTAGAATGCAGGATCATCTGGATAGATTGCAAGCAAGTATGAGTCGGGTTCGCTTCGAACTAAATTATAGTTTTGAGCAATGGATGGAAATACTGACCCCCTTATTAGACAGCAGCAAAGAACAGTATATTTATTTACAAATTACCCGTGGCGTTGCCCCTAAAAGGGATCATGCTTTCCCTAAAAATCCCGTGCCGACAGTGTTTGCCATGTGTTCGGATATAAAGCCGTTTGCCGGTGTGGAAACAGGGGTTAAAGCCATGACTATGGAAGATAGTCGCTGGGAAATGTGTGATGTAAAAGCGACGACCTTGTTAGCAAATGTTTTGTTAAGACAGAAAGCAATCGAGCAGGATTGTGCTGAAGCGATTTTACACAGAAATGGTTACGTGACAGAAGGGGCGGCGAGTAATTTGTTTGCAGTGATTGATGGTATTTTAATTACGCCAGAAAAAACAGCAGAAATTTTGCCAGGTATTACCCGTCAGGTCATTTTGGAATTAGCGAAAGCCAATAATTTCGAAATGAGCGAAGAAATTATTTCGCTGGAAGCGCTGCAAATGGCAAGTGAAATCTGGATTACCAGCTCTACCAGAGAGATTGTGCCAGTAATAGAGTTAGATTCGGTTAAAGTTGGAAAGGGTGTTCCAGGCCCGATGTTTAATAAAATGAATCAACTGTTTCAAGACTATAAGAAATCCGTATGAGTGAAGAAGAAACCCTATTTGAGTTCCCTTGTCAGTTTCCGATAAAAGCGATGGGTAAAAATATCCATGAGTTTGATGCGACTGTGGTTGGAATTGTTAGAAAGCACACGGATGATATCAGTGAAGGTGCGATTAAGATAAGGCCAAGTAAAGGGGATAAATTTCTATCAGTGACAGTCACCATAGAAGCCAATAGCAAAAAACAATTGGATGCAATTTATCAAGATTTAAATGATTGTCCCGAAGTGATTATGGTCCTGTAATATGGACACAACTGTGATAATGGGTTTGTAGGGTGGGCATTGCCCACCCTACCAGTAAACAATTACCCGTAGTAGCCGTCAGTGCCTGTTTATTAGGTCAGCCGGTAAGATATGACGGGCAAGACAAATATACTGGGTTGATTGCAGAAGAGTTAAAAAAACATTGTCGATTGCTTGCTGTTTGTCCTGAAGTTGAAATTGGCTTAGGTGTCCCCAGAGAAAAAATACAACTAACGTTGGTGGACGGGCAGTTTAAGGTTTTAAAAACGGATGAGCTTGATATTGATGTTTCTGGCTTATTAGCTGATTTTGCCATTCAATTTATTAATCAACACGCTTTATCAGCATTGGTGTTGCAAGATAAATCGCCCAGTTGTGGTATAGAAAATACCAAGTTGTTTTCCCCGACGGGTGAACAAATAGGCCTGGGTAGCGGCTTGTTTGCACAAACCATTATTGATCTAATGCCAAATTTAGTTATCATTCAGGCGAGTCAATTACAAAGTAAAAAAGATGTTCAACAATTTGTAAAAAGGTTGATTTAAAAGCATTAAGGAATATGCATGAAATAAAACCGACAACTTTGGGGCGCAGTCCTTTAGGCTGCTTTAAAAATGCAGGCTGAAGACCTGCGCCCCTAATAATTGCTTAAGTTAATTCGTACACGTTCCTAAGCACGAGGTTCACAATGAAAAAATTAATATTAATCGCTTTGTTATTGCCGCTTTCTACAGCCATTCAGGCAAGCAGTGAACAACAAATGATTTTAGAAAGTAAAAAATCAATCAAGTTGTTTGCTCAGCAATTAAAGAATAAATTACAGCAAGGTATGAAAACCGGCGGGCCAACAGCTGCGATACAGGTTTGTAATACGGCTGCTGCAGACATTGCAAAGCAAGTCTCAGACCAGCAGGGCTGGAAAATTGCACGCACTTCATTAAAAGTCAGGAACAGTGATAATACGCCTGATGCATGGGAAGCAAAGGTATTGCAAGATTTTGAAAAACGTCTGAAACAGGGCGTAGCGATAAAGGATCTTGAATATTCTGAAATATTAAATAAACACAGTCAGCCCGAGTTTCGTTATATGAAAGCGATACCAACACAAGGTATCTGCCTAAGCTGTCATGGTGATAAATTAGCACCAGCCATCACAGAAAAACTACAGCAATTGTACCCGCAAGACCAGGCAACAGGGTTTAAACTCGGTGATATTCGAGGGGCATTTACCATTACCCGTAGCGTTGATTAATGCAAATAGAGATAAAAAGACTAGGCCAGCAAGACTATGAGAAAGTTTGGCGCGAAATGCAGGATTTTACTCAGAACAGAGATGAAAACACAGCTGACGAAATCTGGGTAGTAGAACATCCTGCAGTTTATACTTTAGGTTTAAATGGTAAAACAGAGCACCTGCTGAATATAGAGAATATTCCGGTTGTTGAAACAGACCGAGGCGGACAAGTGACTTATCATGGTCCAGGGCAACTGGTTGTTTATTTGTTACTGGATATAGAGCGATTGCAAATAGGGGTCAGAAAAGTTGTTACCTTATTAGAACAGGCAATGGTCAATACTTTAGCGCAATATGGCATTAAAGCAGAGGCCAAAGCAGAAGCGCCAGGCGTGTATGTGGATGATAAGAAAATAGGCTCAGTAGGGCTTAGAGTTAAAAGAGGCTGTTGTTATCATGGCCTAAGTCTTAATAATACTATGGATTTAACGCCTTTTAACCATATTAATACCTGTGGATACCCCGCTTTAGAGGTTACTCAGCTAGCCGATTTAAATGTTAATATAGCAACTTATGAACTTGCTGTTCCCGTTGTTCATCACATTACCGAAATAATAAAGCAATGAGCTTAGACGCCCCTTCAAGATCCACCCCGGAAACTCATCAACGCAGTGCAGAAAAACTGGCAAGAATACCGATTAAGGTAGAAACATCAGAGACAGTGTTACGAAAACCCGATTGGATAAGGGTAAAGATTTCGGCTAATGAAGAGATAACACAGATAAAAAAGACCTTAAGAGAGAATAATCTACATACAGTGTGTGAAGAAGCGGCTTGCCCAAATCTAGGCGAATGCTTTAGTCATGGCACCGCAACGTTTATGATTATGGGTGATATCTGTACCCGTCGCTGTCCCTTTTGTGATGTGGCGCATGGCAAACCTAAGCCTTTAGATAGCCAGGAAGCCATTAATCTGGCAAAAACCATTAAAGCCATGGCGCTTAAATATGTGGTGATTACTTCGGTAGATAGAGATGATCTACGCGATGGTGGCGCCGGGCATTTTGCGGATTGTATCAAAGCAATTAGAGAACAATCGCCTGCAACAAAAATTGAAGTGTTGGTGCCTGATTTCAGAGGTCGAATGGATAAGGCTGTAGAAATTCTTAAACAGCAACCCTGTGATGTGTTTAATCATAACCTGGAAACAGTGCCTAGGTTATATAAACAGGCCAGACCCGGAGCTGATTATCAGGGATCATTAAGCTTGTTACAAAAATATCGGGAAGCCCATCCTGATGCAATGACAAAATCGGGTATTATGCTAGGGCTGGGAGAGCAGGAAGACGAGGTTAATCAAGTGATGAAGGACCTGATAGACCATGGCTGTAGCATGTTAACTCTAGGCCAGTATTTACAACCCAGTAAAGACCATTTGCCTGTCAAAGAATATATTACCCCAGAACAATTTGATCGGTATGCAGAAACAGCCAAAGCCTTAGGCTTTAAAAATGTAGCCAGTGCGCCTCTGGTTCGCTCTTCTTATCATGCAGATTTGCAGGCTAAAGGCGATTTCTGAATGTTGGCAGGTCCTATCCTGCGGGTAAATCATTAAGTTAAAAGTTTTTTCTTCTAAGTAATAAACCTTGATTAGTTGAATATACATAAGAGTGGAGCGCAGGCTTTAGCCTGCATTTTCTCGGTTGCCCGCTATGGTTGACTCCAACGTGCCCATAAACCACTGTTTACTGAACGTACATCGTTAGCGCCGGTCAATTCCATTTCGCCGCATGATATGTTGCCGAAATCCAGCTGGTCTTCCATCAGCTTTTCAAGCTGTGCTTTCGTCATGCCTCGGGTATGTGATGTGAGCAGAACAAACTCAGGTTTGTCGGTCAACAGCGCCTTGCATTTCTCCAGAGTAGCGGGGAGATCTTTTTTGATTTTGTACTGTTCGCCTTTGGTGCCATGTCCGAAGGAGGGTGGGTCGAGCATGATCGCATCGTATTGACAGCCACGGCTAATTTCACGGTCCAGAAATTTATTAACGTCCTCAATGATCCATCGGATAGGAGCTTTGTCCAACTGATTCAGCTTGGCATTTTCTCTTGCACGCGTTACCATCGATCGAGAGGAGTCAAGATGACATACTGAACAGCCGGCACGCGCAGCGGCAAGTGTCGCACCACCTGAATATGCGAATAGGTTGAGAACTTTTAAATCTTTCTCTGTTGCCGATTTCAACGTGTCCGTAATCCAATCCCACAACATGCGCGTTTCAGGAAATACGCCAAGATGACCGGCGGGCGTGGGTTTGAGCTTTATTGCTATACCGTTGATTGTAACATTCCAACTCGAGGGCATACCGTTCTTGCCATGCGTTGTCCATCCGCGTTCCCGCTCAAAAAATGCTGTGGAGGTCATCCACAAATCAGGTTTCTGTTTCTCCCAGAAAGCTTGATCACATGGGCGGGACAGAATTATATCACCAAATTGTTCAAGCTTCTGGCCTTCCCCGCTATCCAGTAATTTATATTCGTTATGCATTTCTTTCGTCACCACTAGTAGTCGCCCCTATTTAGGCATAGATGTCTCGTAAGTCATGGAATTCAGCACCCGTATATTCTGATCCACCATGTACCATTTGATATTTGTTGTTGTCGTTATCTTCGTTTCGTAATGCCAAGTTATAATATTACTGCAGTCAACATGCTTTATTTTCCACTAAACATTTTTTTACTCCGTTCCCAGAGGAGATATAAACTTATTGTTGATATTTCTCAGTCGAGACGCTATTTCCCCTTACTTCGATATAACTCTAACGCTTCAATACGTTCATTGCATAGAAATAACAACTCTAATGCGTTGTTAAAATATTTACCGTCATCATTCAACAGAAGAATACCTGGAAAGTAGCATTTTATAGTATCAACATATGAATGACCAACAGATTCAAATGCCAGAACCTCGTCGGCAACACCCGAAACAAAAAATGTAGCAAATGGGGTCAAAAGGGTCAGACTCGATTGAAAATCGATTTTTTAATTTCATACTTGAAATGAGCGTTAGATCACTGGAAAAACTATGGAAATATAAGGGAATTAACATAGCTTTATTTCCAATCAAGTCTGATCCCATTGGTTTTTTAAATGGGATTATCCTAGGTTATTTGCTCATTGGGAATTGTCTTGTGCTTGAAATTTGGCTGAATAATAAGAACCGTATGAATCGAGAGATTCACATACGGTTCTGTGAGAGATTGGCGGTGGAAGTACTGCTTATCTACTCGACCCCCATAATTTTTTCATGATTTTTTTCCGAGGTGTTGTATTTGTATCGGATAAGATACTGGCAAAACGAATTTATGAGCAGTTAAAAATAGTTTAAATCACAGTTATTTGGAAATGGACTTAGGTGATACTCCAAAATACTTAACAAAAGCGGTACTAAAATTACTTGCATGATTATAACCAACAAAATCTGCGGCAATATTTACATGGCAATGTGTGGACTCAAGAAGTTCATAAGCTTTATTCATGCGTATTTCTAATAATACGCCATAAGGTGTGTTATTAAAAAAATGGTGAAATAACTTTTTTAATTTAAATTGATTACAAGCTACTTGTTTAGATAATTGTTCAACAGAAGGTGGCGTTTTAAATTTCTTGTATAAAATATCCCTAGCCATATTGACTGTTTCTTTATCTTTTTGGCTGAATTTTTCTGTTGCCTCAGCATTAGCGGAAAATAAAGGGGCTAACTCAGATGCTAATAAGCTTAATGCCTGGCCATGAATAAATAGTTTCTTTAATTCATTAGATATATCGTTACAACGCAATTGTTGGGCAACAATCATTCCTTGAGTTGTTATGGGTTTATAACTAATTGTCTGTACACTTTCGTTATTGAATAAGCGACTGGTTTTGCTCTCACCAAAATAGCGTTTTAACCAGCTTTTATTGGCGGAAAAGCGTAGTTGATGGATATGTTCATTTGCCTGGTATTGACGTTCACCAATACTGGAATTAAAACTGGTTATTGATGTATAGCCTTCATTAAATACAATTTCGTTTCCACCATGCTGGCTGATAAAACGAGAACATCCGCTTAATCCCAGTGTGACGACTAACCTGGATTCGTGCTCATCTGTCTGGCTTAGTACGGCTAAATGCTTGCTCGGGGTATATTCTGATTCTATGTAGCTTATATCATCATCTAACCGACAAATTTTTGAATAGCCTGTTCCAAGGTCTTCAGGTAAGGATTGTTGCAAACAGTTTTGCTGCTGCTGAAATTGCATATCATCTTTTTTAATACGCCACCGTTTTGAATTAGATTTAGTATTAAGCATAATCGAAAAATCATTGACGAAAAAACATAAACAAGCAATTTTTAAGCCGGGATATTTTGGGCTAAAACAGCTGGGTTCAAGGCTTATCGTTTATATAGACGCTTCATTTTGAGTTATACAACACAGTTAAATTAGGTTAAATAACATAGTTTTTTTAAAAAAATGATTATATTTTGGCTAAATTTGTTTTCACAAAATCCATTCAACTTTTAGCATAAGAAAAAATACTTTTGCCATATAAATGCGCATAGGAATCATTCCTATTTCCATGTAATATTGTTCAATTAAATATTTTATAAAGCGCTAATGCTCTATAAAAATTGAAACACAACGATGACAGAAATATATTTTCTATCTATTCGTTTGCTCTATAACGTTGGAAAAATAAATATGAAGCTTATACCTATTACTATGTTACTCATGAGCACTTCTGCCTCATTGATGGCAGAAGAAGCCGCTGTAGCATTAGAAACCATGCAAGTTACCAATGAATCAGCTGATTTGCGCGCTGAAAAAATTGAAATTTCAAGAACGCCTGGTGGTGTTGCTCTGATTGAAATTGATGATTTACGAGAGCGTAATGTTTCTAGTCTGGCAGATATGTTTCGATTCGTGCCAGGTGTATGGGCAACAAGTGATAGTGGAACTGACGAAATATTTTTTTCTAGTCGAGGCTCAAACCTTGATGCCACAGACTTTGATATGAATGGTGTCAAATTATTACAAGATGGTTTACCTGTAACAACAGCTGATGGTAACAACCATAACCGAATTATTGATCCATTAGCATCAGGGTTTGCAACTATTGCTCGAGGGGCTAACGGGCTAAAATATGGCGCCAGCACCCTAGGCGGGGCGGTAAATTTTGTATCACCTACTGCACATAACAGTCCAGCGATGCGACTGTATCTAAATGGTGGAACTTATGGTCAGGCTCAAGGGCGCGGAACGGTTAGTAAAGTGTTTAATGATCAATTTGATGGTTTATTGACTGTTGAAGGAAAACACTGGGAAGGATATAGAGACCATAACAAACAGGACCGTTTCGGTCTTTATAGCAATGTGGGTTGGCAAATATCTGATTCTATCTCAAATCGTTTGTATGTGAGCTATATAGAAAATAACCAGCAATTACCTGGATCATTAACACGAGCAGAATTTGATGCAGATCCCAATCAAGCCAGTGCAAAGGCAATTAATGGTAATTATCAGGTAGATGTTGAAACCTGGCGTATTGCCGATAAAACAATATGGACTATTGATGAGAATAGCTCTTTAGAGTTTGGTTTTTCCTATGAAGAGCAAGGTCAGCACCACCCAATTGTAGACAAAATCATTGCACCGTTTGGTGGGCCAGCGGGTACAGAGGTTTTTAGTTTACTGGTTGACACCAATACAGAAGAATTTGGTGCAATGGCAAGATATAAGCATAAAATTGACGATCATGATTTGTTAGTTGGTTTTAATTTAGGATTGAATTCAGTTAAAGGTGGAAATTATCGAAATGATGGTGGTAACCGCAATGGTTTAAGAAATGAAGTGGATAATACCGCGACCACGATTGAAGCATTTGTGATGGATCGCTGGCAGTTGAATAGTCAATGGTTATTAACAACAGCAGTGCAAGTGGTAGCAGCAAATAGAGAAGTCCGTGAAACTGCAGCTTTAGCAAGTAATTTTGCTGTTAGTCCCGCTGTACTTGGAAATACACCTGGCTCGGTAAATAACCCAGAAGATGACTATTTTGGTATTAATCCACGGATTGGTTTAAGTTATAACGTCAACAAAGATATCAGCCTGTTTGGTAATGTAAGTCGCCTGTATGAGCCGCCCACAAGTTTTGAGTTAGCTGATAATGTTGCCGGTGGCAGTGAAGCCCTGGATGCAATGGAAGGAACCGTTATTGAAATAGGGAGTCGTGGAAATCTAGACTTTATGTCTTCGAATAATCTGTTCTGGGACTTGTCTTTATACTATGCCTGGATTAAAGATGAAATCATGTCTGTTGATGATCCAGCCGCACCAGGTACCAGCTTATCAACAAATATAGATAACACCATACACGCAGGTGTTGAAGCAGTGGTTGGTGCAAAAATTGCGATTGATAAAAACGCAGTACACACGATTGATCCGATGTTAAGTTTCACTATTAATGAATTTAATTTTGATGGTGATAAAAATTACGGCAATAATGAATTACCCGCAGCACCAGGCTATTTTATAAAAGGTGAAGCAATCTATCATCATGCCAGTGGTTTTTATGCAGGCCCAACATTTGATTTTGTCGCCGAACGATATGCTGATTTTAGCAACAGCTACAAAATAGACTCACATTATTTGCTAGGCATGCGCGCTGGATGGACGAGTGATAAGTTTCGGGTTTTTGCTGAAGCACGTAATTTGACGGATGAAAAATATGTTGCAAACCATGGGGTGCGTGATACTGCAGCTGCCAGTGCTGATATCTTAAACCCTGGCGCACCAATCTCGGTTTATGGTGGTATAGAAATAAACTTCTAAAATCTACAACAACCAACTGACTTCCTGTTTACATGGAAGTCAGTTCTTGCTTTCTTCATTACTACACTTCAAATAAACAATGCTAATGCGACTGCTATTATTAGTCAGCTATTCTTTTGTAAAAAAAATACCGCTGTTATTTTTGCCACTGTTTCTTATTGCCTGCAGTCCAATAGCTGTCGTTGAAAAAGCAGAACAGACTATTATATTAAAAGCCGCTAGGATTTTTGATGGTCACCAGTTAAAAACGAATAGTTCAATTCTGATAAAAGATGGAATGATTGAAAAAATAGGTGACTTTCAATCATTTAATAATGCAAATGCCAGAGTAATTGATTTAGGTGATGCAACAATTCTACCCGGATTTATAGAATTACATGCACATCTAACTTTTCAAAAAGTACCGGCAGACATAGTGTTAAAGCATGGTATTACAACCATTCGAGATCTGGGGGGGCCTATACATAAACCTTATGGCGGCAACGGAAGCCTACGGGTATTAACTTCTGGCTCGATTATTACCGCGCCAAATGGTTATCCCATCCCCATTTTTGGGAATAATAGTCACGCTATAGCTGTTATAACAGAGGTTCAGGCCCGTAGAACCGTTGCAAAGCTGGTTGAATCTGGCGCAGTTATTATCAAGATCGCATTAGAACCGGGTGGTGAAACAGGAGCTCCCTGGTCTTCAGGACATGGCCACGGAAACAAGCATGGGCATAAACATAATAAACACAATGCTGATCAACAATGGCCGTTATTATCAGAAAAAATAGTGACTGCAATTGTAGACGAAGCGCATAAGCTCAATCGGAAAGTAATCGCACATATTGGTGAAGCTAAAGGAGCAGAAATTGCCATTAATTCTGGTGTTGATGAATGGGCGCATATGCCTTGTGCAACTATTCCAGAACATCTACTTAAAAAAGCTGTTGAACAGGGCGTAACAGTTATTAGTACCATTGATACTTTATCTAAATGCACGGGTATTATTCAGAATACAAAACTCCTGGCTTCTTTGGGGGCAAAAATATTATACGGTGCAGAAACTGCTCACCCAGATATCCCCTGGGGGATTGATGCTCAAGAATTGCTTTATTTAATGAAGTATGCAGATATGTCCGTTATTGAGGTATTAAAAGCGGTTACTTCAAAAGCGGGCCAACAGTTAAACTATCCTTTATTGGGTACTATTCAGGCCGGTGCTCCGGCAGATATCATTTCGGTAAAAGGTAATCCTTTAGATAAATTGAAAAAGCTGGAATATCCTGATTTAGTAATATCAGGTGGAAAAATTATCGTGAATAACTTTTAGACACAATAACTAGGGGCAGAGTAAAATTAAATGACTGATTTTTATCTAGATTGAATTTACCCTGCCCCCAGCTCTTCTAAAAAGAAATAGGAGATTAATTTGCTAAACATTATTCGGCAATGAGTAAAATAATCAAATCTAACGAATAATGTTGTATGGAAAGGCCCTGGAAATATTGGGCACTTTTATCAACACTAGATCTACTGTCTTTCAAAGTTGAAATAGCTGATACTGGGTTAATTCTTGTAGGCAGCAATATCTAAGCATAGCGGCCTGAAGTCCGCTCTACATAAAATGACCTTGCTGATAGGAGGAGTTAAGAGGTCAGATATTGACTATTACTCTGTTCATACCCATGCCTAGAATAGCTATATATTCGACTTGTTAAAACTCGCCCAATCCGAATTGAATATGTTGCGTCATTCCGAACCAGGCAAGTTTCAGGACTGAATCAAATGGTGAAAGCAAATTTTATTTAATTTTAATCACTTGTTTTTAATGAGCTTAGAAACAAGCCTATACCGCCAACGGCTAAAACCAGTATCACTATTAGATCAAATGCGCTCATTCTTACAAAACTAAAATGTATAGATGATATGACACCAAAAATCAGTGATGCAATTGACCCTAAAGTTAACAACCAACCTATCCAGTTTTTACTATTGTAGAAGACCATTCCAACGCCAAAAATGAATGGAATCATGACCATTCCACTGCTTATTCCATAACCAGAATAACTATACAATCGCATCCCGTATCCAAAATTTGAGGTGACTGAAATAGAATTTAACAAAAGATAAAAACCTGTACACATCATTATCAAGCCCACAAAAAAATTACCGATACCACCTGATGTACCCCCTGCACCGTTCATAATTGTTTTAATCCTCTCAATATTTGTGATGACACGTTCGCACTCTCTGTTCTCGAAGATCGGATAGTGCGGCATTTTTTAATCATGATGGCTAAGCAAATAAGCCAACAAAGGCAAATCCGATACCTACATAGATTGCCGCTTCAATTGATCCTATTGCAATATTTTGCTGTTCGCCGACTTCCTTTGCAATGTTAACTTTAGGCAGTAATATATGTCTTAATATGATTGATAATATCGTTTGTGAAACAAAAATAATAATGGCCATCATCACCCAGGTCAATACAGAATAGGCTAAAACAGCTGGATCATAAATGACTAAGCCTGATGTGGCTGTCATGGCTAATGCAACGCCTAAACGATAGCCTGAAAAGCGAATAGCCAAGGCGATATTACCCCCTTTAATTTCGCCTTGTAAGGTTTTGCCTTTGTCTTTATGGCGGCGATTAAAAACAGCATTACGATACAGCGTTGCAAGGATTAAAATAATTTGTGAGATTAAAAAGATCCCGACGACGATAGCCAGTCCCAAGAAAGTTGAACCATCAACCCAGGACATTGCAGCGCGAATGATAATGGCTGTGGCGATTAGATTAAATGCATCGACTATACCGGCTGCGACATTGCCGTCCATGATTTCATCGTGTATTGAAATTTGTCGCAAACCAATCTTATCAAAGATTTTGCGGGTAAATCCCAAAAAGACCATGGCAGCAATTCCATAACTCCCCATTAAGGTGATTTCTTCCACGTAAGTTGATCCGGCATCACCAGCGACCACACCCATCATTAAAACGGCAACCGCGATGATGGCTCCCGCTAATGCTATGCCAGCGGCAAAATTATCTTGTTGCGCTAATAATTCATTTAAAGATATGCCGGCAATGCTTGAAGCTAATACACGGAGTGTTGCCATAAAGCCCATTAAGATCACAAAATCAATCGCATAATAAGCTAAGGATGCATCACTGAGCATAATCAATTGTGTTAAATTTTCCATTACTTTGACCTTTTATTAAGTGTTATTTGCCACCAAAACTACGACTGCCAGAATAGCTGCGAGAACTGTTTCGTGCGCTGCTACTACCAAAAAAACTGGAACTGCGTCTGGCGACAGGCTGGCTTTTATTAGATGAAGATTTATTGCCACTAAAATAGCTAGAACTACGTTTATTGGTGGTTTTATCTGCATGTCGAGCGCCACTGTTGCTACTGCCGTATTTTTTACTAAAGTGACTCGATTGCGTTGATTTTTGCTGAGCGTATGTGCTCACCCGTTGCCGACCTTTAACTGAACCATATTGTTTTTTTGGTTTTGCTGGGGTATAGCCCTTGTCGCGCATCGTGTTATTGCGCTGACGAGTTTGATTACGATCAGAAGTACTGCCGTAGGAATTTCTACCGTAGTCATTGTAATACGAATGCCGGGGGCGTCTGTTCCAGTCGTTATAGTAGATAGGAGACTGATTGTATAAGCCGCCTCCCATTAAACGACTGAAAAATGCGTACTGTCCATACCACTGCCACATCGAAGAACCAGAGCTATTCTGGCGATATTCTCCATAGCTGGGATTACCGACTAAATAACTACCTGGCGTCACTGTTTCCCCACGGACATTGGCCATTTGGCTGTCTTTAGGAATACTAACTGTCTGTAATTGCCCATCTGACAATTCGGCCATGGTATTAATTAAATCAAGCAGGGCATCATTAAAGACCACGGGATCGGCTGCAATATCAATTGAAACCAGAGATTGATGAGCCTGTTGAAATTGTTGTTTATTTTCAGGCTCTCGATTAACCTTTTTTAAGCGCTTTACAAGCCCGGTGTATAAAACACCTCTTTCAGTTGAATCATCTGCCATTGATTCTGCAATTGGTCTAAAATCTGGCTTTATTTGTGCCAGCTTTTTTGCATAAATATCGACAATTTTGGCATTAGTTAACTGTCGGCTATATAACAGTCCTTCTAAAGTAGCTAAATTTTTTTCAACTTTTGAATATTCATCTTGCAGTTGCTTGGAATAATTATTGCCGCAACCCGTTAGCGCCAATAGTGACGTTAGCAACAGTAATGGTATGAGTCGTCCCACTATGGAATTACGGTAAACCATAAAACCTCCTTAATATAATCATATTTATGAGCTAATATTTGCCAGGGCTTGTTGAATGGCCTGAGTTGTCGGTGGATTATCATCATTTGCCATGATGAATAAACTGGACGTGGTAATTTTTGTATTGGCATGGGGGTTAGTATCACATAGCCCTGTTTCACTATTGATATAAGCCACTGCAGTCCCCAAATCTTGTTGTATCAATTGACAAACAATATCTTTCCAGCTTAATTCCCTAAGATTCACTTCATAGCGTAAATACAAGTTACCGCTTGAAGAAAATAAATTTTCAATAATTTGCTCTGCGCCGGGTGCGAGTACTGTACGAATTAACATCTCAGGATAGGCGCGCATAGGACGAATAATAACATTAGCACCCGCGAGTCGAAACCGCTGCCGATTATCATCATCTACGCATTCAGCCAATATTAAAGCATCATCTCTCAACTTTAATGCCTGTAAGCGATGCAAAATATCAAAGGTTCTGCTGTCAGAATCAGGATTATCTTCTTGTTTTGCCAAGATGACGATGTATTTCGCTTGTTGAACATTAACGGCAGCTAAATCTTTCGGATGGGTTCCACTCCCTGTGTAATGAACCAGCCCCGGTGTTTTAGATAATTGATTCGGTAGACCCTTAGGAAATTTATTGGTTAAAATTTGTACGGTACTCAATTTCAACCGACTTTGCTGCAAATGTTTTAGCAAACGTAAAAAAAATTGCTCACCTTGTTGCG
>Ga0209495_1001220_pt1 | contig 18325 bp, 14 predicted proteins | sample EN1Hudsemesocosm_FD_184629 | JGI IMG/M metagenome (GOLD analysis project Ga0209495, IMG submission 184629) | Methane-oxidizing microbial communities from mesocosms in the Hudson Canyon - EN1E Hudson Canyon (SPAdes) (version 2) | ecosystem: Environmental > Aquatic > Marine > Cold seeps | place... | reverse complement strand
TTAGTTTGTTAAATATCTGAATAGCTTTTTGTTCTGCTTCCTCATTGGGTGGCCTATCCACATGTTCGAAGGGCTTGGGATCTGGGTACACCATTAACTGGAATCGCTCAATCAACCCGTCGTCGCCTTTACCTTCTTTTTGCGCTGCAAGGTAAGGCACTAGCTTGCCAGGTTGGATGCCCCCCATTAGGCTCAACGTGGCGCTCTCTATGCGCTGTGTGCCCCTGCCTATACGATCATAGGTAAAGCTACCAGTACCAGCCCAGCATTCCAGATAAAAAGCACGGTCACTGGCCCGGTCGGGTTTATCCAGCGTATTTAGCCAGCCAGTTAGTTCGTCTCTGAATAATAGAACGCCCATAGGGTTACTACCCAATAATTCACCTAATTTTTCCGCGGTAGCATCGTTCACAATAAAACGTTTGCACGGCGGTGGCTCCACAGGCTCCAAGGTCAAAGACTTTAGAAAATCTTTTTCGCCTTCTTCCTGTTTCCCATTCTCGATCTTTTTTCTCAACAACTTTTCGTTGGCCTTCAACGCTACCTTGGCCACTTTCACTTGCTCAATATGCTTACCCATTGCAATAGCGTGCTTTTCAAATTCTTCCGATTCAAATTGATGGAGCGGGGCCATCGCTTTTGTAAGTGACGGTGTTTTCTTAGCCGATGGGCGACCAATAACAGCGCCCCATAGATTAGGGACTACCAGCCATGGGTCGTACCGCTTAGGCATTACAGCCAGCTTACGGCCAATGAGCGTAGCTAACGCGACCATGACACCGACGGCCACATAATCGGGTGATGAATTATCCATCCGCTCGGCTATGTCCGTGATGTAGTCACGCATACTGTTAGGCAACATTTCAGGGTCCAAGGGCTTAACCGGCAATAGCTCCGCCTTTAATTCCTTGGGTTTATCCCAGGTTAAAGTGTCGGCTTGTGCTGGGCCATTACTTGATCTGGTTTCCGGCGCTACTCTTGGGTTAGCTTTGCCTGCCTGGATGCCGCTATTTATTGTTTTTGCCACTTCATTGGCAGATAGGCCGGCTTGGTTCCCTGCTTGGGTTAGGGCTTCACGTGCTACGTGTTCAGCGATTCCACCACCGGCGACCAATTGACCAATGCTGAAACTTGCTGTGTTAAGGGCGGCGTTTCTGGTGCCTTCTGGTGCCGTTGAAACGGCCTGACACTCACTGTTTAAGGCTGCCGTGCAATAGCCCTGTGAGTCGTTAGCGGCTGGTGTAGAGGCGTTAAAGTCTAGTGCTGGTGTAGGCTCAATATTGCGCTCATTAGCGGCCTCGTTTTTTGCAGTAATTGCCAGGGGAAAAACTTTCAGTGGCTTAAAATATGCACCGGTTCGATTGCCTTCACTTTCGTAAAATTTCCCCCTGTTGGGCAGCAAGGCCAATTGGGTCAATGTTTGGCTGCAAATATCAGGAGCCACGTAATTCGCCGCTAATTCATCGTTGAGCGCCCACTGGCAGTCCTTCCATTCTTGGGGGGAAAGCCCCGCATCTAACGGAATAAGAATCCTCGTTTTTGGGATACTTTCTGTGGCCCGCTTGGTGGTGTAAACCTCGAATTGGCAACCACCCAGTAAAGTGTTCATAAACTTCGCCGTCTCGGCTACTGGTCTGGGGTCGTCGTCAATGTCTGCCCACAACATCCAGTATTCACCATCTTTTTCTTGAGCTTTACCCTGCCTAGTCACCAAAGTGCTAGGTATAATCCACTGACCTCGTTCTTTTTCGACGTCCTGCGGGTGGTCCACTAATTGGGTTATTTCGTCCCAGGTGGTGGTGAACAATGGTTTATACTTTTCGGAATGGTTTACACCAAACCCGCTGCAAAAATTTACATTCATACTAGACCCCCGGTAAATAAGCGTGCATCGTAGTTATTCGAATATTTGCGCGCTGCATATGCTCTAGCAATGTCGGCTTTAAATGGAGAACATTTCTTACATAAAAAAATCACAGAACTGTTTACCTCGCCTGCCATCGCGCTATCCAGTGGTATATTTATGCAAACCGCTTTAGGCGGACGGGGCATTTTCTCCCCGCAACAATGGCAGTCGCTTAACTCAGGGTTATCGAAAATGGCGCGCTTGTATCGCTTGAATGATAATTTTTTTGTAGTGACGGTTAGAGCACCGTGTACATCTTTTGATCTTCTGGTATTACTTTTCATAATCATGGTCCTATCAACAGGAACCCGACGACGGTTATTAGAAATGGTACAATGGAACTTGTTCGGTTACGCCAACCAACAAAAACCACCCGCCTCTATTTGCCGTAGTTGCGGGTTTTTTATTTGGTTGGATACTCACCGGAATGGGTGAACGTGTTTTGATCTAGCCATTTTTCTAGGTCTGAAATGCGGTACATTACGCGCCCACCGACTTTGATGAATGGTATTTTTTGCGCGCCAGTTGTACGCCAGTATTGCAGGGTCGCCGCGGCGATACCGAGACGTTCCGCAGCTTTGGAATTGTTAGCTAATTGTTTCATTGAGAAACCCTCTAAGTGATTGACGCTTGTTATTGAGCGTTGTTCACAGCTTACGAGGGTTGATGTTAATGATTAACGGAAGTGTCCGGACACTTCTATAAGTGTCTCATATTCCTATTGTTGGGCGTTTGTCACAATCCTTTTAAGATGACGTCGTAGCGCTTTTTTTTCATTTTCAGCCCATCTTAGCCCTTTGCTTTCTAGTGCTGAAACCGCCTCTCTGTAGACGTCTTTTTTGATTAGCCGGTGTGCCTCATCACCAACAGTAAGTTTTAATATCTGGCTCATTAGGTTCCATACGTGGCTCTGTGGAAATGGATCACGGCTCACTCTCTGCAAAGGCTGCACGGACTCACCAGCCATACCATTGTCCGTTTGCCATTGTTTATAGCACGCCTCAAAATCTGGGAGCTTATCTTCGGGCCAACCAAAGGATATCCACTGCTGGACGGCTTCTAAGGAAGAATAACCAGGAACAGGGCACTCGGCACGATGGTGGGGGCATTTTAATTCTCCATAATCGTCGATGTCGTGAAATAACATTAACGTATTGCATTTTGCCAAAACCTGTTTAATCTTAAGTTTTGCTTCGTCATTAGCCACACAAAAACGCCCAAAATCATCATAGTAGTACGTTTCAGACACTTCGATAGCACTCACGACGCTAGTGACAGCTACCGGCGTCGGATACGCCCTATCTCTCATTATGACGTCGCCAGTACTGGTCATTTCAGCCACGCGTGTTCGTTGCCCAAATACCACGTCTCTTACGCTTACAAAATCGCTCATTTCACAACCTCCATGTTAACTACGTTATCCTTCACCACACCGCCTGCCTCAAACATTGCGCCAGCGGCTTTTTCCATAGACTCCCTAACAGGGTCAAGAGCTAGCCTAGCGTAGATAGCCGTTGTGTTGACGTTCTTATGGTTAAGACTCTTTCCTATGACCGATAAACTCGCGCCTGTATTGGCCTGCCAAGAGCCCATAGAGCGCCTCAGGTCATGCAGCCATGTGCCACGAACGTCCTCTATGCCTGCACGGCTTAACACCCGCTTCCACGTCTTGTCAGGGTTGGTTAAATGGCCCGTACTACCATGACCAGGGAATACCCACTCGCTATCGCCGCCCTCTGCTTTACGGTCTTTTAATAATGTGATCATTGCAGAGATCAACGGAAGTCGCTGTGATTCGCCGTTCTTGGTCTCAGGGATCAACCATTCCCCTCGCTCAAGGTTGATTTGACCCCACCTCATTTCCAACACATTGGTGCGTCTTGCACCTGTTAGTAAGCTGGCCAATATATAGTCCCTAGCCGTTGTATTAGGTTCCTCAGCAAGTGCCTCAAAGAACTTAGGTAGTTCGTCACCTTCAAGGAAACGGTCCCTAGACTGGCTCTTGTACTCTTTAATCCGTGTGCAAGGGTTGTCGCCATCCCAGCCCCAGTCGATGGCCATGTTAAAAACCTTACGCAATAACCGTAGTATCTGGTTGGATGCTCCCTTTCCACCTACCTTCTTCACCTTACGTCTGCCGGCCTTGTCGATACCTTCAATCATTCTTTGGTTGTCGGCAATATAGACCAACAGCTTTTGCACATGCTGTTTTTTAATAGCACTTAGCTTTTTGTTCTGCCAGTGGATCAAGTGAACGTTATACCGTTGCTCATCGATCTCCCAAGACTTCTTATGCGGCTTTGCATACTCGACCATGTAACGCTTAAACACTTCGCCTAACGTTGATTCCTGCCTGAGTACCCGTTTGTCTTCCGCTGGGTTTTGACCAACAGCGATTTCACCATTGTGTTGCGCGACCATTTGCCTAGCTTGGATAATGCTCATTGCAGGATAACGGCCAAGGGTTATCCGTTCAGCAACGCCGTCAATCTTCCTATAAAGGACGAATGACTTTGTACCTACGTGGGATACGCGAAGTGTTAAATGGTTGGTGGTGGTGTCGAAGTAATCTACCCTTTTACCTACCGGTGGTAAGGGCAGCTTATCTAGGGCTTTCTTCGTAAAACTGATCTTGTTAGCCATGCGCTTTAGTCCTTGTATCAATCCTCTCGTCAAGCTGGTCTACCCATGGTCTACCTGAGAATCAATATTTGTCAATAATTCTACATAATCATCAATGACTAATATAGCCGCTATATCTAGGTTTTACAAGGGTTCCAATAGATGTCACAATTACTCAATAGGTGTGGCGGCAGGATTGAAAATCCTCGTGTCGGCGGTTCGATTCCGTCTCCGGGCACCATTTCCCCACAACACGCTCCACAGCCCTTAGTATACAACACTTTCAGGCTCACCTAGCACAATTCCTGCAACTTTTCCTGAAACCAGAATATGTCACTGTTGTTGGTAGCGCAAAGTATGCAGCCTTTGGAAACAACGAATACTTGCAACCTCTAGCCAGGCATCTCACAAAGGAACATTCTGCTAATGGCTAGCCTCAATCATCACCCCCTCACTCTATAACTGGGCGTAGACAGCGACAAGAAAAACAGCCACAAGTCATTGTAATATAACAATAAATGCACACCAAAATGCACTATCGAAATTGAATATATAGGCTTAATGTGTTAATATATACAGACATTAACACACTCAAACTGGTGCTCTATTTTGAAGTAGTCTGCTGGCCATAAGACCCCACACCCTGAATTACCCGCGGGGGGAGGCATAATGGCTCGTCAGCATAGTGGTATCTGGGTAGATACTTTATAGGTTGTACAGCTTTATGGGGAGGATTAAAGCCAATCAATTAGAGCCGAGTGTGGACTTAACCAATGTATATGTATAGCTGTAATAAATCAGCACAACTAAAAGGTGACTGCTGCCTCGGAAGATGAATCAAAGCCTAAGCTAGTCAACATAGGGGTAATGTGAGGCTCACTAATAAATCTGCAAGGAAGGCATCATGAACCGAATGCGATCTGACAGACACGTTCCTGACAACGAGCAAACTGTCAGATCAAGTTTGAATCTCTACAACTTGTGTATAAATACAATTAAGCTATTTTCTAAATGGTCAGCTGCCCCTCTCCAATAGAAGTCTCAATGACTGCCCCAACTTATATCCCAAATTTGGTGGGACAGCGTTTCCCACTTGCGTATATTGAGGGACTTCATATTGCCTTTGCTTGCCGCCAGTAGTTACCTTAGACCTAAAACAGAACATATCCGGAAATGATTGTATTCTTGCCATTTCTCGTATTGTAAGAGTTCTTAATTGAGATTCATCGTAATGACAAAAATCGTCTGGTATAGATAATGCTGCTGGTGCAGGCTCATCTGCTAACAATGCCTTCTGGCTATGCTTTTTGGTTTTCAATTTCTCTAAATAGGATATGAAGTCATCAAGATTCGTAAACTGTGCAAAATGACCATCACCTAGATAATATTTAAACTTAGAAAGCTCTGCCCAGGCCTCGGCATATATGAAAGTCTCTTTTCCCCTTAGCACTTTCAATACCTGTGTACGAACCGCCTTATTAGTCATATTAAGTAACTGATATAGCCGAAATCGCATTTTTACAAAGTCACCATGATTCCTTAACTCATTGTTTGTAATGCCATTATTTGGATCCAAAAAACCGTACCTATGGTTCAAGCTTTGTACATACTCTGAAACTCCCTTTGAGTTCGGCAGCAAGTCGCCGATAGCCTCAGCAACAGTAACTTCAGGGCAACTAAACAACTCTTTAAGAAAAGTTTCATGCAACAAAGTTAAGTGAGTTTCTTTCTGATAGTCAAAACAGACGTATTCACCAACCTCTACTAATTGATTAGACAGCATCCGCTCTCTTAACAAAAGTGATGGTGCAAAGAGTTGGTTCTCAGCAGTGTTGAAATTGGGCCTTAGGCGCTCAAACTCATTTTCACGAATCCCAATTAATATGAATCTTGGCCTGTTTTGAGGCACTCCTGCATATCTAGCATTAACGTGAAGACACACGGGTATATATCCGATTAAAGCAAATGCTTTCGCAACTTCAAACCAAGCGTAGTGCTTCTCCCCATCCTGAGTGAACGCTCTAAGAATCCCACTAACATTCTCAAGCAATACCAATTTAGGCTTTACTCTTTCGACAAAATTACAGAATTCAAATGGTAAGGTGTTTTTATCACAATCCTTCTTTCTCAAACCAGCCATACTGAAGCTTTGACATGGAGGCCCACCCGAAACTACATCAACCTCTTCTCCGTAGAAAGAGCCATCAAAATTCTTGTTATAATACTTATCCTCAGCTAAAAGCTGATTAAAATGCGCTATGTTAGCCACAACCAACTTGCCATTCAGATCCACCTGCCCACCAACAAGGTCGCTTACGCCTGAGCCCAAATCAGGGTATGTGAAAGGATTCTCTCTTAAGCGGTTTTCCAGTGTAGAATGCGCGGAACTAAGCCACACCACATTTTCAGGGGTTTCAATCTCCCTCAGGTTTTCCTTTAATATGTTAAAAGAAAATGTTTCAGCGGCCATCGGGGATAGCTCATTCGCCATCAATAACTTAAATCCAGCAGCTTCCATTCCGATAGAAAGCCCGCCGCATCCTGCAAACAATTCAATATGGTTCATGTGTACGTTAAATTATATTGTGTAGCCGTCAATTTTAAACTGATATGTCCATAAGATCGATTTTTTTAATTGGGCCGTGAAGTAACTCTAGGGCGTCGGGAATGATCTTAAACATTGGGCCTTGTTCTCGACCCGCATTATCCCCAAACTTAAGAGAAATTAGGTGGTCTAGCGTGATCGCTCCCCTTGAGATGAGATTAGTAAATTGCTCTAATTTTGGAGCATCCATCACCTCAACGTACCTAAAGTGGACAGCTCTTACTCCAGCTAAGTCTACTCTTGTAGCCGTTACCAAAGCTCTTCTGCCTATTTTAGTCAGCTTACTGTGTAATACATGTACATCCCAAACCAATAAACATTGATCTCCATGTTCATCGGCCAACCACTCTTCTATAGTTGAATCTTGTGCGTTGTACTTTAGATATAAGCCAAAGGTATTTGCTCCACGCCCACTAACAGTACAAAATAAAGCACGTTCATATCCCTTTGCTTCGTTAGCCTTCCCTAGAGCCTTAACAACCTCTGTAGAAGATTTAAATTTAGATCTCTCCCAATTTGGTACAGAAGCAAATAAATTTAGCCGAGACTTTGATTTCGAAGAAACGGTATAACCATGTAATCGATTTTTTTTCTTCGTGTCATGTTTAATACCTAGCTCCTCCTGTAGCATTTTGCCAACCGCATTAGAGCCTCTACTTCGAACTGGAATCGGCCCCTTTTGAGAAATCCCCTCTAATTTTCTGATCAATTCAACCGTATCATTATCCATAAATCACTCTCATTCTGGAAACTTCAAATAAGCATCTTCATCCAAGTCATTAAGACTAGCCATGTCACCTAAATATTCATCAAAGAAATCATCCGCATAATTTTCGAAAGATACTATTTCTCCGTCAGGGTAGCTGACTTCTTCTAAATATCTGTATTCTCGAGCCTTAGCATTAATATCTAAAGCTGCGGCAATTCGTCGTATATCAGCAACAAAATCCAAAACTTCCACATGTGTTTTCCCCTCACTCAACCTTAGACCTCTCCCAAGTTGCTGAAGGAATATCCTGCGAGAATGAGTCACACGAGCAAACACTACAAAATTAACTTCAGGCACGTCTATGCCCTCATTGAGCATTTCAATAGATATCAAGATTTGTAGCTTTCCTAATCTAAAATCTGTCATCAATTGAAACTTATCTTTACGATGAAGGTTCCCATACAACACCCCAGCAGGAGTGTCATATCTCATAAAAAACCCTTGAAGTCTTTTTGCATGATTTATTGATTTGCAGAATACAAGAACTCTATGATCTGGAACTCTTGATATTTCACCTACTATCCTCTCAACCATTGCATCGTCCCTTTCAGGCACGTAGAGCCTTTGGTTTAAGTCTTTTATTGTCAAACCTTGTTCACTTAATTCCCTGACCTCTTCCCAGTCGATAGTATCTACCATCATTTGATAGTTCACTCTAGCAAGGTAGCCGCGCTGCATTCCTTGTACGATATCCATACTAAACAAAGGATCGCCAAATAAAGGTCGAAGAGACTCTCTATCTGACCTCCAAGGGGTGGCTGTAACCCCTAAGGTGAAACGAGGATTTAACTCTTCCAGCAAGCTTCTAAACGAGTCTGAAGGAGCATGATGACATTCATCAACGACAACCACATCGAAAACCCCTTCAAGATTTTCCCCTCGGACTAAAGCACTTTGTATACTTTGCCACGTAGCAAATGTAACCCCATCAGAATACGCTGGCCTTTCACCATCAGTCCAAACATGCGTGGAAGTATATTTACTAAACTGGCACCAAGAGGAGCGATCTAGTTGTTTAACTAATTCAGACAAATGAGCTAAAACCAAAACTCTAGAACTTAGGTTGCTTTGTAAATATTCTGCAATAAAAGTTGAAGCTACTACAGTCTTCCCGAGCCCTGTAGCCAGAGTAACAAGGCCGCGAGGCTCTCCCCTCTCTAGGGCAGCATTAATTTCATCAACAGCCTCTCGTTGATAGTCTCTTAAGCTGCGTTTCACCTCTGAATATTCATCAATGTATTCATCGGCTTGTAGCAAAAAGGCCTGATCCCAAAGACGCACATCAAATCCTTGCTCTTTTAACTCGTTAGCTTTCCTATGAGCCCCTTGTGTAAAAGCGTAATTAGTAGCAACGACAATAACATTGGCATCATATTCCCACAGAGCATTATATGCCTCCATAACGGCATCAGAATTAGCTTTACTGCTGGTCCTATATTTAGCCTGAAATACCCAACGACGCCCATCTTTCATCGCAACAACATCTGCTCCAAAATCGCTAGAGCCCCCTACAAGAGCAACATCAGTAAACCCACCATGCTCAATAAAGCGGGCAATTAGCCGCTCAAATGCTTGCCAGGGTCCGTGATCCAGTCGCTGCCTATTTAAATAGGAAGTTAAATCGAGGCTCATACACGCCAGCCATTGATTATCTCAAACCAAGCAATTAGACGCTTTACGCCTCCCTTCCAAGTAGAATCCATCATCGGTGTATTATTCTCATCAAACCAGATTATGTCTCTCATGAAGGTAGTGAAATCCAGAACCAACGAAGCAGCTAAGCTAGCGTCTATTTCTGATAATTTATATGCAAAAAAATCTCCATCAAAAAATATATCAGGGTATTTAGCTATCAAACCAAACCTAACTTCTTTTGGTGCATATGATAAGAATTCCCCTCTCGCTAATAATTGATCTACTTGTTCTGATTCTAATGGTCTAGCCTTTTGTATTCGCACCTTTATTTTACGCAGCGATGCCTCGTCAATCCAGGAAACATCCAACGGAATAAGCTTATTCAAATGCTTTCTGATATGTTGGGTAGCAACTTCAGAAAAGCTATTAACTTGCCTATTTACTTCCTCCAAAGAAGGTAACAATTCTGGGAAATACTTGTTTCGCAAGTTAACTTCTAAAAGGCTTAAAGGGAGGGTTGAAATTTTATTATGAGAAACTTGATGTAAATGATAGGCAAGCTCATTAATCAAGAAATCTGCAGGGGTCAGTAGTGTTTGATTGAATATCTGGTGCTCTAAATTATAAGTAAAATGCAATTCATTTCCCTTAAGCTCCACTGAAAACCCATGTTCGATCGAATTGGTGATCAAACGTTGAGCAACAACTTTCACCGAGACATTTTTGAAGTAATCAAGGGAATACACTCCAGACAAACAGTTATCCGGCGTTGTTTCTAATTCTGGTTCAATAACCGGTTGGGAAACATTATCAATAGTGACAGGAGATACAATTGGGCCTTTAGTTCTACCTTCTTTAGAATCAAAAGGATTACCACCAGTTATTATATCAACCGGATTTTGACCCGTACCATCCTTATTTTCATAAGATGTAGGCGACGAAGTAGAGACAACCAATTCCCACCATTTTTCGTCGGAGATGTAACCTTCAATCCCATCATAGAATTTGTCTTTATAATCGTCTATAAGGCTATCTGTAATCATGGCAGACCCATTCAGCTTTGAAGGAATTAGGTACTTAACGGAAGCTGTTGTCTTTCGGAAGGCATTAAACAACATAGCCAGTGGGGACTCATTCCTAGGGTAACCATTTCGTTTGGCAATCTGAGGTCTAATGGGCGCAGTACCTCTAACTACTGACACAACATCTCGCCAATCCTGTGAGTTAATATTAAAAGCATCCTTTTGATGCGTTACAGAAACAAAATCGATTTCTAACTCCCCAACTATTCGCCCTTTTGTTTCATGGCCATCAATTGGATACTCAAGTTCAGGGTCCTCATCATTAGCTGGATCATCCCAATAAAAAAAACTTTTATCCAACTCCTTAATCACACGTCCATTTCGTACTAAATCTACGCCATAATGCTTTTTATCAAAGAAACGCTGTAAACCAAGCCAACCACGAACTCTTCTTTCTCTAACAGCCACATTAGAGTTTGACTGACATGATGGACATTCATGTTCAGTTGGCTCTAGCCAAACCCAACAAGTAGAGCAATAGTTTCTAGAGTCGATTAACTTGTCTATTTCAATTTTTGCGGGAATCGCTTGCCCATTAGATTCACCAAACCGCTTTTCATCCCATACACAGTGAGAAAACGGCTTACATAAAATATTTTCATATCGGATTTGAATTTCATTTGATCTCAAGTGCCGACCATAGATTTTCCCCAATCGATCTGCCGTTCTACGCTTCTGCCTCTTCAGCGGCACTACATGCTCTTTTCTTAGTTTAGAAATGGTGACTTCAGTTCCATGCATCCCAATTTCATCTATTTTTTTCCTAACAACCTCTACCGGCGCGATAAAATGACCATCATTCTCTAGCGCATTAAAATCGATCACTACCTTGTATAAATATTCAGAATCTCGTTCCGAGGTTACTATTTCAGTCCTACCACCAAGACGAGCAGTGGATATATTGAAGCCCATTCCGAAGAGCCCCATTTTATCTACGGGGTTATTTCCAGAAAAACCGGCTTTCAATGCATTCCTCAAAGAATCCAGCTTCATGCCCTTTCCGTTGTCTTTTATTTTCAGTACTGCATTAGCTGAATCTAAGTTGTGTGGAAGACTAATATCGATAAATTTTTCTTCTGACAAATCCATCCCATAAAAAGAATCTATAGAATTATCAATTATCTCAGCCAGACACTGCCAAGCTTTGAAATCAATCTCACCCAGCATTCTTAGCACCCTAGGAGCTGGTGTTATATCAATTCCGTGTATTTCTTCAGCTTTTAAATCCATTTGCTATACCACCTTAATAAAAAAATATTGAGTTGGGTTCTACCCCTTACGTTATCTCGGATAATCAACCTTCAACTTTGTTCCAACACCACCAACCACATCAGACCAAACTCCTGCCATTGCCTCTTGCGCCCAGTCCGCATACTGATGATTAACAGCTAGAGCATCGTGAACTGGCAATGAACTGATGCCTAGATTTACGCCTTCCACCATAACTTTTCTTAGTATCTCACCTTCTAAGCCTTGTGCCTTAATGCCCCAACCATCAAAAAGAACAATATTGGGATAACGTTTGTATGTGGCCTCTTTGATACGTTTAAATAGGCCAGAGCTTGCTCCTTTCGACTTAATGAAAGCTCCTCGTGCTTTATGTTCCGTTGACGCACCCATGGATTTTGTTATGAAATCTTTCACCATGTTTCTGGCAGCATTCGACTCTGCATCCATACCAGCAAGTTCAACAATATCCTCATAAGGCGTATCTCCAGCATGCTCCTTGGCCAGCACAGCCAGATTGAGTCTCAAGTGATTAGCATTATAATCCACCTCACAAATAGGCTTCTCATCTAAAAGAGTGTTGATTCTAAGCCTGATCGAGCGATCTGGAAGACTTTGGTAGGGCGTCACGAGCCTTCCACCATGTAAGAAATCATGCTTATAGGTGAGCATTACAGGAGCCTTACAAGCCCACTGAGAGGCTTTCAAATGCTCATTGATAACTCTCATATCAACCACCTCGCGGTGATCATCAGGCAGAGAGTTTATTAACTCAGCCCAGCCATCATCAGGATTATTGATCCCTATGTAGGACGGCTCCATAGCCTCTTCTGTATATAAGAAGTACATCCATAGCTTTTCAACTAGATCACCTTTAGGGTACATACGGGTTCCGCTGGGCTGATCTTTAAATCTCTTACCAGGCTTAATCGAAACCAAGCCAGACTTACGCAAATACTTTACAATATCCTTGGTACACTGATAGGAAAACCCACACTTCTTAATCCAGTAGTTACCAGACTCCCCGTACTTAGCCTTATCCAAACTAACAACAAGCCAGCGTCTCATAAAGAAGGCTTGAGACAGGCAACACACCATGCACTCCCAGTGGTAACGGTACACAGCCAGCTGCACTGGCCCTCTTGCTCGCTTATTTGAATCATGAACCAGCTCGTCAATGAGTTGATCATATAACTCCAGCTTGTGAGACTTCCTAAGCCTAACGTTACGTAGGAATATATGATGGTCATAATCATCCTCAGGCTCAGGTAGCTGGCCTATCTGGTCTTTATAGGTCAGTAGGTTGGCCTCTGAATTAACAAGAAGTGTCCGTATAGGGCTTAGCAAGCCTAAAGAGTTACTGCTTACACTCAACTCATTGTTATTCATAGTCTGTTGCCATTATCAATCAGCCTTCTCATCCCATTAACAAGAAGTGTCCGTATAGGGCTTAGCAACCCTAAAGAGTTCCTACGCAACAACACGTTATCATTTATTATTAATCATTAGCACTCATTGAACATTCATTATGATATTCAAACAGAACATTACTTATCATCTATCATTAAACTCAATGAGCTTTGCAGCAACCTCTTGAGCCTTCTCGTCACCCTTCTTTTTATCATCAGAAGATAACCCTTCAAAGACTAGTTCTTTAATAGCAATGAATCTAGTGTCAGCTTTCGAGGCCAAAGTTGCCCACACATAAGCCATCATCTCATCCTGATCAATGCCAGCACCTAAGTAATAAGCTAGAGCTAAGTTGGCCTGAGCCTGAGGGATGTTATTAATAGATGCTGCCTTGTACCAAATGGCTGCCTGCTCATTGCCATGCTCAACACCTCGACCATCTCGGTACATATTCGCTATGTTAAGTTGAGCTTGAGGATGACCATTGTTAGCAGCCTTGAAGTACCAACTGAAAGCTTCTGCTGCATTCTGCTCAACACCAAGTCCCTTGTCATATTTAATACCAAGGTTGAACTGTGCATGTGGATGGTTATTACTAGCAGCCAATAGATACCACTTAATTGCACCTTCTGGTGAGGCTTGAGGTATTAATTGTTTGCTATGGAGGAGGCCGATGTTGAACTGTGCTGTCACATCTCCTTGTTCAGCTAGTGGTAGCCATTGCTCATAGGCAGTAGCGTAGTCACCCGCTTGTGCAGCATCTAAACCTGACTTGAAGTCAGCAGATGCAACCTGACAACCCAGCAAAAAAACCAATAATAATCTGTAAATAAATGGCACGCACTATCTCCTTATGCATGCTTATAACCTCTCACATTTGATGGAGACGCACAAGCCATGGAGGTCGATCTTCACTACATATTCACGATATTGTTGGATTTTAAGACTGAAAGACTTTACTCTACTTAGAGATTATTCTTCATGATAATTCACTTAATTCGAAGAGGCTATGTAAGCCCTCCTAGGCCGCGCCAAACCAACCCCTGCCTACCCTATAGATATATTAGTAAAAGCTTATATACTAGGACTGAGAGCCTCTCAGAGGGTGCTACCTACATACTCACACCCTGCACTCAGCACTCAGCACTCAGCAGCTACAATAAGTGACTGTGTATCTTTAAGGACTCTTCACGTAAACGCTGCACCACCTCTGTATGAGCCAAACCACCTTTGCCATACTTCAGCATGAGGCTACTTACACCTAAAGTCGAGCCTGACCAACCACCAATTGCCGCAACGGTTGTAGCAGACACACCCTTAATTTCACAATTCAATCTGAACGTATGCCTACAACAATGGCCAGTTAACGTATCAATACCAGTCAAACTTCTCATCAGCTTTTTAATACGCGCACTAGGTGTTGAATCCGTCGTTCTTGCAATCCAGCCAACTGCTGCTTCCAAGTGTTCCTTCAGGTAGTCAACCTCTAATACAAGAGGCACTATACGCTTTCGGTACTCAGTCTTGGTCTCATTCCTAATAATGACCAAAGGAGTTTCACCTTCCAGCAAAATATCCTCCGGCCTTAAGCGACCAATTTCTGATGGCATCATAGCCCCCTGAAGCATCATGATAATAGAAGCCGCCACAGGTGCATCACCTCCAACAACCTCACCACATCCTTCTATTAACTGACACTGCTGCTCCAGGGTCATTACAGCTTTAGTCTTTGGTTTGCCCTTAGGTATGGCAGGAGGCTCTATCACCCATCCAAAACGAAAACGCTTAGAGCAATGCCTGAGACAAGCAATGACTTCGTTAAGCTCCCTGCTAATCGAAGCCCCCTTAACCCCGTCATTTTGGCGCAACCCCACATACCCATCCAACCCCTCATGTATCCGGTCTAGCGAGTCCAGTGCAATCCCATGATTCCCCGCCTCAGCCAACCAACGATTCCAGTGGGCGCTAGAGCGTTTTCCTGTCCTAGAACTTAAATCTAACCCCCGATACTCAACATAGTATTGCCAGAGTGAACCAAAGGTCTTCGGCTTATTCTTAGCAGCACTCATCACCAATCGCCGAGCCTCTACAACAACTTCGTCCTGAACATTCAGCACCTCACCACGATTGTTTTTATCTAGAACATCGCTAAACTCGGGTATCACCAATCCAGCTAGATCATCAGAATCAGGGGCGATGGAATCCTCACCTTCTCGCACACCTGCAACTTGATGAGAGCGGGCATCCCCCGGCTTAAGCCGCCTTTGACGCAGAAACCCCAACGCTGCCAAACCCACCTCATCAGCCGTGAATGCTTCAGGATCTGAGTTTTCTATTAGCTTTAGGTGCAACTCATACGCTTCAGTGGCATGCGCCACAGCCTTACTAACGCTCACGTCATCAGCCTTATTGACTTTGATACCCAATGACGCACTATAAGTCTTCTTTGCAATCAAATGCTTAAGTCTAGTAGGGTAATCTCTTTGATAATACAAACTACCTTTACGCGGATGGACGTATTTTGGTAATGTCATTTCACTCATTCCTGCAACCTTTCCTGAAACTAGAGCACGGTGTGAGTCTGTTTATACCATATAAAACAAAGGGTTACCATTAAGAGAAGGTTCCGTCTCCGGGCACCATAACTCCCCTTTAAAAACAACAACTTACAAAATTATTATCTTCGAATATTTTGCATCGTTTTTGTCGGGGCTACCATAGGGCTACCACAAAGCCACTTTGGTTAATTCCCCATCAATACTTATCTTTTTCAAAATAAGACTCTATAAAGCTACCATCAGGATTATAGAACTTTGACTCAAACTTGATATTCAAACGCATATCATCGGCTTTCTCGTAGAACATACCGCCACAACCTGGGTGTTCAAAGTCGGTGTTACATTGCCCATGATACATAAAGCCTCGAGACTTTAGACCACCACCTTCCCTAATCGGCTTATACGGCTTTACAACATGACTACCACACGTTAAGCACCGCTCCTGACCAATCCGCCCTTGGGCTAACTGAATGTACTTGGCGTGATTATTAATCTTCGTCAATCTATCACTAAGCCATTTCCGCCGTGACGGGAGTATAACGTTAAGGATGTTTGCGAAGACCGTATCTGTGTCACAACGGATGAACTCTAACTCAGGCTTGATCTTAGCGGCTGCCTCAGCCGTATCACCAAAGTCTTCGATGGCAGTGATACTCTGGCAGCCGTTACACCAACCCAGCTGCCTGTCCAGGTTAAACCGTCCTTCGGCGTCTCTATAATAATAGCGGCCCCAAGTCGCCCTTTCCGACGACTTATAGTCACATTGGGTACAGAGTATGGAATAAGATGGCATAGACATTAATCGATCCTTGATTGTATGGATTACATATATTGCAAATGTAACGCACTTATACCATAAGGGTAACGTCAAGGTAGTCAGAAGAAAACCTACTAAAGATCTTTTTCCACTCTGCGGTCGCCTTCTCCCCAACAGTGACATATGGCGGCTTGAACTCTTCTTCTACGCCTAGAGCAATGGGCCATAATTGATCCATACCGTGAGACCATAGGCTACAACCATCATTAGTGTTAGCTAACTATTCAGGTAAAGTTAAACATAACGCACCTGTACGAAGGAACCTAAGGAGTTTTAACCCGGTGGAGTATAACTAGGGACCTTTTTCGCTGCGGCATCTAGTTCTTCTGGAGTGATTAAGGGCGTCACCTTAGCATTTATGACCCCACTCGCATTCACGGCCAGAGAAATCGCTACAGCAGACACGTTATCTGGCATGTCACATATGCCGATCACATCGCTATCACCAAAAGAAAAGTACACAACCTCGACTGTGCCACCCATTTGTTGCACGAGCGCTTCAACTGCAGCCACGCGGCTAGAACCGCCGCCTTGAATCAAACCCTGAACGCCTTGAGCTCCGTAACTTGCCTGCATTAAATATTTAGCCATTGCTACACTCCTAGGCCAATTGGCCCGTTATTATCAGGTCTAAGAACATACAACCTAACAGTTGGGTTGTACGGTTAGACCATTTTTCTCTTCACTTTATGAATAAGCCCCACATTTACTTTTACCACTACTAAATTTCATTCCTAGAGTTATATAGCCCAATAAACAAACACGCTACGGCAATAGTTTCAACAATTCTTCCGGTTCGATCAACCTCAGGGGAATCGAGCAAATTCATCCAGCCGTGAACCACATCGAGGGTTCCAAAAACAACCAACACGGCAATCAAAGGAAGCTGGTTTTTTAGGCCCTTAATCATTAAAAGTAAAGTGCCGATGGCCAGACTCAGATACACAAATCCCAAGTTCCGAATAAGTGTTGTAGTTGCCTCATGCAAGCCAGTGGCTGCAACAAATTCGGCGGGATTAACGCTAAGCTTAAAGGCATAAATGGCACCGGCGAGTATAAATACGCCTAAACCGGCTTTAGTTAGGTTGGATTCTATGGCATTGAACATGGGGAACTCCTGTATTTAAAAACGGATAATAGGCCCGATGTATATTCTTCGCTGGGTACAGTGATTCACATGGACCACAAAAAAACATACTCGATTTTATTTTATTTAGATATCAATACACTAAAATTTAGGAAATATTCCTAGTACCTGTTGGAAGCTGTCAAGTGACTACTGAAACTAATTATGGAGTAAGCTCTGAACCTATATCAGGATTAAAGCCTCAATTAATATGGTTAAGCCTCACAGTGCCCACTACAGATTCCATCGACACGATATCTGGATTTGCCATCCGTTTGTCTCTCGCTGCATCAGCCTTTTCCATGGCCTCTTGGCTCTCGTAGAGCGATACCGCTATCAATTTATTACCGTCACTTTGGACTCCAATAAGCTGCTGTGCAGATGGAAACTCACCTACTGCGTTAGCCGCGTATGATTGTACAGCCGTGTCTGCTACCTCTTTGTAGTGGTCAACTAAATTTGGTCACAAGTTAAGAGGTTGTCCTCAAACATTGCCTCTGCCGTGGTGGGCGTTAGCCCACCATTAAAAGTATGGGGCCTTAACAAGCTGTAGTAGCCAGTAATATAA
>Ga0209495_1001218_pt1 | contig 18339 bp, 18 predicted proteins | sample EN1Hudsemesocosm_FD_184629 | JGI IMG/M metagenome (GOLD analysis project Ga0209495, IMG submission 184629) | Methane-oxidizing microbial communities from mesocosms in the Hudson Canyon - EN1E Hudson Canyon (SPAdes) (version 2) | ecosystem: Environmental > Aquatic > Marine > Cold seeps | place... | reverse complement strand
TAGTAGCGATATCAATAATCTTACGAATGTATGATTTACGAGGAATACCAGAATCGCGCATTGAGATAGCAACACCATCACCATGGGGCACACCAGGAGTAACCCAAGTAATGTCAGAAATCAAAGCTTGACGAACACCCCAATTTTCATAGACGTGTTTTCCTAAATAGCCTACAGAGCCACCACCCGTTTCTTCCCAACAAGAGAATACAAGCACACCATCTTCTAATGTTTCCGCTACTTTTAAAGCATTCCACATTCCCAAACGGTTGTCCATATAACAGTTTTGGATATAGTCACCTTCATCGCGCCAATTTGGCTTAAATGTAAGGTTCGTTCCACGATCAATTTCTCTATCAAATTTATAGGAAATAGCTTTAGAATCGTCATTCACTAATAACTCAGTTTCTATTGCTCCTTTAGAATCTTCACCCACCAATTGAATACCCGAAATCAAACGAGGACCACCCAACTTAACAAGCTCTTTACCGTAACGAACAGTAAATCCAATAGAATCTAAATGAGCAAAAATGGCTGTTCTAGGGTTCCCAAATTTCAGCATTAAGCAATCTTGGAATTCATCACCATAAATCAATTCCGGCTGAACTTTCCAATTGGCTTTATTCTTTTCTACATAGTCAATAACGAAATCTCTTAAAGGAGCTTCATCTCCTGCAGGAGCGTGTATTGCTTGTAATTCTTTTAGTAATGAATAATCCATTTTATAAGTTAAAAGTTAAAAAATTAAAGGTTAGAAGTTGAAATACCTTCTTAAAACTCTAACTTCTTTATTTCTATATTTTTCAAACCAGTAAACTTCTCTTGGGCTTTATCGGCTTCTTTCTGTCGAATAGCAAACTGAATCTTACAATCCAATTCCATTTGCTGACTCACAATCCCCACTCCTAAATCCTTCATAAATCGCATTACGGTATTCATTTCAGGATAGCCAAAACTAACTTCAAAAATATCGTCGATGGTACACTCTAGAATCTCAGCATTATTCAAGGCCTCTAAAGCGGCAGTTTTATAAGCGTTCATCATTCCACCAATACCCAGTTTTGTTCCACCAAAATAGCGTACAACAACCACAGCAACATTGGTTAAATCTTTCGCATCTATCTGACCCAAAATAGGTTTCCCTGCCGCATTGGTAGGTTCACCATCATCATTGGCTCTGTAAACAGAATAGTCTTGCTTAAAACGATAAGCATAACAATGATGTCTTGCGGTGTGATGTTCCTTCTTAAGCTCTTCAATTTTAGCTTTTAGTTCTTGTTCTGTAGCATAAGGATAAGCATAACCGAAAAACTTTGAGCCTCGGTCTTTAAAGAAGCCTTCAGAAGGCTCTTTAATTGTTTTATATGAATCCTTTATTTCGCTCAAACTATGAAGCTGATATTAAAAGAATAGAAATCATTGCGATAACAATGCCGATCCAGTTGATTTTTGATAATCGTTCTTTAAAAAAGACGCTTGCAAAGATAGCCGATACAGCTACAATTCCCATATTATTTATAGGAAATACAAAAGTGCTTTCAGGGAAGTGGTTTAAGCATTTTAAGAAAAATACGATTGATAATACGTTCGGGATTCCCAAGCATATTCCAGCAATAATATTCTTCTTCTGAATTTTATCAACTGTAAAATGTCTAACGGTCAATATAGGAACTCCAATGAGTCCAGCAACAGAGTAGAGTGTTGAGCTAAATTGCAATTCCAAACCTCTATCAACTAAGTCATAGGTTTCCAAACTGTAAATAAGCACGATATCTAAAACACCCGAACCAATGAATAGGACGATTGGTACGATAAATAAAATTGGATTCACAGACTTTCTTTTCTCTTCTTTCTTGGCTGTAAAGTAAACTGAAAAGAGCGCTAAAATGATTCCTGTAATTTTGAATGAATTCATGGAGTCTCCAAAATACCAGAAACCAAAAACTACAGGAATACATAACGAAATTTTAGTCGCTACAGAAGTAATCGCAATCCCTACTTTTTGAGCTGAAAAAGCCACAACATTAAAAAGACTAATGAATAAAACTCCAATCAATACGGTAGAAGGAAACCAAACTTCAGTAGTTATTTGTGAAAGATTTATCGTTTCTCCAACGATAACAAAACATATTAGTCCTGCGGTGATATAATTAAATACAATCGCTTGAAAGTTATTAATCTCAAAACGCTCAAAGAGCTTGAAAGTGACTACCAATGAGGTTGTGAAGATTATGCTGAGAAGAAGATAGATCATGTAGGATTGTATTTTAGTAGATTAGTATTATAGTACATACGTATTGAGTATAGATTTCTAACACAGCAAAATACTACCTTACTAAGCTATTATAAAACCACCTCAAAACATCCGTAGAAACTCTTTCTTCAGACTTGGGTTTAGAATTCAATATCGGGGCAGGAATTCCTTTTTCAAGATTAGTCTCTCCAACAAAAACTCTTGCTTCATCCCATAGATTTTCATCTATAAAAGATTGCAATGTTTCTCTACCACCTTCAATAATTACAGAATGAATGTTCCTTTTATAGAGCTCACTCATCAAATCTAGGTGGAGATTTGAGAAGTCTATATTTTGATATGTTGTTGAACCTGAATTCTCCTTTGAAATCTCAGTAAAGACAAATGTTTTAGCTGAATCATCAAACACTTGTAAAGAATTCTTTAACCTAAGGGTCCTGTCAATAACTAACCTTAATGGTTGATTTCCTTCCCACAAGCGAGCTGTAAGTGCAGGATTATCCTTTTCAGCAGTATTTGTACCAACTAAGATTGAACATTCTTCAGTGCGCCATTTATGTACGAGTTTCTTCGATTCGGGACTTGTAATCCAAAAAGGGTTTCCTGATTCGTGATATAAAGGCGCAATAAAACCGTCCTTGGTTTCAGCCCATTTTAAAATGATATACGGTCTTTTCTTTTCGTAGAATGTAAAAAAACGCCTGTGCGAGGCTTTACATTCTTTTTCCAGAACACCAACTTTAACGGTCGATCCAGCTTTTTGCATCATATCAATTCCTTTTCCAGAAACTGCAGAGAAAGAATCAACACAACCAACCACTACATTAGGGATTTGATGTTTAATGATGAGTTCGGCACAAGGAGGTGTTTTACCATAATGCGCGCATGGTTCAAGATTAATATAAATCGTAGAATCTTTCAGGAGTGATTTATCGCTTACTGAGGCAATGGCATTTACTTCTGCGTGAGCTTCGCCAGACTTTTGATGCCAGCCTTCGCCAATGATTTCCCCATTGTGAACAATCACTGAACCCACCATCGGATTAGGATAGGTTTTCCCCAATCCTAAAGCTGCCAATTCCAGGCATCTTTTCATATAAAATTCATCCTTATGCATAGTTCAAAAATAGACAAAATGCTTTAGTTTTAGGCTATGCAAAAAATCAAAGATATTCGACTCTTTTTAAGAGATTCTCTAGCTGCTCAATATCCTGAGTCAGAGCTAAGAGGTTTTAATAACTGGATACTCGAACATCTCTTTGATTACAGCAGTATGGATGCTTTAATGCAAGCGGAGAAAGACTTATCTGACAAGAACATTAAGGATGTCAATCGTGTTGTAGCCTTTTTAAAACAAGAGAAACCTATTCAACAAATAGTTGGTTACGCTTGGTTTTATGGACACAAATTCTCGGTAAATGAACATGTTTTAATTCCACGTCCTGAAACGGAAGAATTGGTTGATTGGATTCTTAAAGATAAACCAGAAGGTAAATATATTTTGGATATAGGAACAGGATCTGGCTGCATTCCTATTACAATTGCTTTGAATAGTAATGTACAAGTTTCATCAGTTGATATTTCTGACTTAGCCATAATACAAGCTAAAGAGAACGCTAAAAACCTTAATGCTTCCATTAACTTTATTCAAGCCGATATATTAGCAGATGAAAGTCTTGATAAATTGGATACTTACGATGTAATTGTGAGTAACCCTCCTTATGTACTCGAATCTGACAAAGAGTTAATGGCGAATAATGTTTTAGATAACGAACCGCATTTAGCCTTGTTTGTTCCTAATGAAGAGGCGTTAAAGTTTTATATCGCGATAGCAGATCTAGCTACTGAAAAACTGAATAAAAAGGGTTTGTTGTACTTCGAGATTCACGAGGATAAAGGACAAGAAACGCTTGATATGTTAACACGTAAAGGTTTTTTAAATCTTGAATTAAGAAAAGATTTACAAGGGAAAGATAGAATGGTAAAAGCCATTTGGAAATTGTAAATTGCTTCGTTCGTAATAAACGTTAAACGAATAATTAGATTAGAATTAAATGGACGCAAAGTCTAGAATAAATATACTTCGTAAAGAGATCGCAAATCATAATCAAGCTTATTATTTATTGGATAAGCCGGGTATTAGTGACTTTGAGTTTGACAAACTGCTGGAAGAGCTCATCGAGCTTGAAAAAAAACACCCTGAATTCTTTGATGTGAATTCACCTTCTCAAAAAGTTGGTGGAACGGTTAATAAGAATTTCGAAACAGTGAAGCACAAACGTGCTATGCTTTCTTTAGGAAATACGTATTCCGAAGAAGATTTAAGAGATTTTGATAAGCGTATACAAAAGATAATTACGGAGCCTTATTCGTATGTATGTGAACTGAAATATGATGGTGTTTCTATAAGTTTACACTATGAAAATGGAGCACTTAAACAAGCGCTCACCAGAGGAGATGGTTCCCAAGGAGATGATGTAACATCGAATGTTAGAACTATAAAAAGTATTCCCTTGAAACTCCGAGGTAATCCACCTGCTGAATTTGAAATTCGCGGTGAGATTTTTATGCCACATAAAGGTTTCAAAGAAATGAACAAGGATAGAGTGGAAGCTGGATACGATGCTTTTGCCAATCCAAGAAATGCTACTTCAGGGACTTTAAAAATGCAAGACAGCGCCGTTGTGGCTTCACGTCCTTTAGACTGTTTTTTATACCATGTTTTAGGAGAACAAATAGCTACGGATTCTCATTATGAGAAACTAGAGGAAGCCAAGAATTGGGGCTTTAAAATTCCCTCAGACACACGTACTTATGATTCCATTGAAGGCGTATTGAATTTTGTGAACTTTTGGGAAACCGCACGCAAGGACTTGCCTTACGATATAGATGGAATTGTTATTAAAGTAGATAGCTCTCTTCAGCAAGAAGAATTAGGTTTTACAGCAAAATCTCCTCGTTGGGCAATATCTTATAAATTTAAAGCCGAACAAGCCGAAACTGTACTCAGAGAAATCACTTACCAAGTAGGGCGAACAGGCGCCATAACTCCGGTTGCTAACTTAGAGCCTGTGCAATTGGCAGGAACTATCGTAAAACGAGCCTCACTACATAATGCCGACCAAATTGCAAAACTGGATATCCGTGAAGGAGATACAGTTTATGTAGAAAAAGGAGGGGAGATTATCCCTAAAATTGTTGGTATTGCTATTATGGAAAGAGATTTATTCTCTCAAGCAACGGAGTATATCACACATTGTCCCGAATGCACTACAGAATTGGTACGCAAGGAGGGAGAGGCGCAGCATTACTGCTTAAACGATAAGGCTTGTCCTCCCCAAATAAAAGGGAAAATTGAACATTTCATCAGTCGTAAAGCGATGAATATTGATAGTTTGGGTACAGAAACAATTGACCAGTTCTTTAAAGAAGGATTGATTAATAATGTGGCTGATTTGTACTTCTTAACAAAAGAAGAAATTCTTCCATTAGAACGAATGGCAGAGAAGTCTGCATCGAAAGCTATTTCGAGCATTACCATGTCTAAAAAGGTTCCCTTCGAGCGAGTACTTTATGCCTTAGGAATACGCTATATTGGTGTTACGGTTGCTAAGAAATTAGCATATCATTATCAAAACTTAGAAAACTTGCAAAGTGCTGATTTTGAAAACCTCATAAAGGTTGATGAAATCGGAGATCGAATAGCACAGAGCATTATCAATTGGTTTAAGGAAGAGGATAATAGCGCTTTAGTAAATCGACTAAAAGAGGCTGAAGTTCAGTTAGAAATCGATAGTGCTATCCTTGCTGATAGGACCCACATTTTACAAGGACAATCCTTTGTGATTTCTGGCGTTTTCACCAATCATTCTCGTGATGAATTAAAGAAACTCATTGAGAATAATGGGGGTAAAAACACTTCTTCAATTTCAAAGAAAACAAGCTATCTTGTGGCTGGAGAAAATACGGGCCCAAGTAAGCGTGAAAAAGCTGAGAAATTAGAGGTTTCTATCATCTCCGAAGATGAATTTATTGCTTTAATAAAATGAGCTTAGCAACAGACATAAAACATTGGTTTGGCAATTGGAAGCTAAAGCGTTCTGATTTAGAACAGAGAAGGCAACGTCAAGTTTTTAATTTAGAAGGCGCGAATCGGATTACTATTCTTTTTGATGGTACAGAACCTAAAGATGTACAGAGAGTAAAAACTTTTGTAAACGAATTATCTAAAGGAAAGGAGCTAGTATCAGCTTTGGGCTATGTAAATGAAAAGGATAAATCCTTTGAGCATATGTCAACCTTACATTTTGATTTCTTCTCAAATGAAGAGTTGAATTGGTACGGAAAACCACAGGGTATGGTTATTGAAAACTTCCTTAAAGAAGATTACGACATTCTGATTGATCTGAGCTTAAGAGAGTTTTATCCATTAACCTATATGGCTGTTGCCTCTCCTGCTAAGTTTAAAGTAGGTAGATGCAGAACTGATGTCAATGTATTTGATTTGACAATCGATAATAAAAAGAATACAAGTTTAGAAGCTTTGATAAAGACAATAACACATTATTTAAATCGCATAGAGCCAATATGAAAAAAGAATTAAGAGGGACAGGTGTGGCTATGGTAACACCGTTTAACGAAGACAGAAGTATTGATTTTAAGGGTTTATCTAATTTGATAGAACACCTGATTGATGGTGGGGTAGAATTCTTAGTTTCCATGGGTACTACAGGTGAAAGCGCAGTTTTATCAAATGAAGAGAAAGATAACGTTGTTGCCTTTTCTAAAGAGAAGATTAATGGGCGAGTTCCTTTTGTTGTTGGTATTGGTGGGAATAATACGGCAGCAATAGTAGATCAAATTAAAGCTACAGACTTTACAGATGTTGATGCTATTTTATCTGTTTCTCCTGCCTATAACAAGCCAACTCAAGAAGGGATTTACCAGCATTTTAAAGCAATTTCAGAAGTAAGTCCTGTCGAAATTATTCTATACAACGTTCCAGGCAGAACGAGCTCTAATATGGAAGCTTCAACAACTTTACGTTTGGCGAATGACTTTGAGAATGTTGTAGCTGTAAAGGAAGCTTCTGGCAATATGGAACAGATAATGACAATCTTACGAGATAGACCTATAGGTTTTAAAGTATTATCTGGTGATGACGCCTTAACCTTACCAATGGTTTTAATGGGCGCAGATGGAGTAATCTCCGTACAAGCTATGGCACAGCCAAAAGAATTCTCTGAAATGGTTCGCCAAGGATTAGCTGGAAATCTTAAAACTGCAAGAGCTATACACTATCCACAACTAGAGATTATAAATAATCTCTTTGCAGAAGGTAATCCAGCAGGTGTAAAAGCATGCTTAAAAATAATAGGTGTTTGTGAAAAGTATGTAAGACTACCATTGGTAGCAGTCTCTCGAGAACGTTATCAGAAACTCGAAAACTTATTGAAATAAAAAAAGGCTCCAATATGGAGCCTTTTTTCATGAAGTTATTTATCCTTTTTCCTAGGTCTTCTCCAGCGTCTTCTTCTCCAAGGAGCCTTTCTTACTAAATCCATTTCAGCTCCACTCCTAGGATATGCTATATCACCATAATAGAACTTTGTAGTATGCGCTTCATTGAATAGTATTGAATTCAATACATATTCTTTAGAACTATATATAGACCAAGGGATTATTAGATCATGACCTTCATACAAAAGACCTGATTGGGCGTGAATTTCTCCATTAAAACGAATAACCACACCTTCTTTAGTTTTAGTGGTAAAGGAGTGATCTCCACGTTTTACACCAAGAACAAGGTGTCCTTCATCTTGCTGAAATTCTTTCCAACCGTAATTAATCAAACGCCCAAAAGAAGTGAGTTGTACAATCACGGGAACAGTATCTCTTTCATAAATAAATATAGACTCCCAGTCGTGTTCGTGATTTTCAATGTGTGAATTTTCGCCATAATAATACCAGTATTGATAGACGTTATGACTGTAAGTTTCTGCATAATTAAAATAGACTGCAGGAACTTGATTATTAGGCCCTCTATTTTCTAGTCCTGTTCTACCAACTCCTTTAATTGTTGATCCAATAGAGAATAGAACCATATTCTCCATATTGTCTTCTGCATTTACTAGGCTGTCACCATTTGCATCTTGTAAGGTGTTGAAGTCGTAAGGAATAGGGAAGTTTTTTTCAGAGGTTTTCATAAAACCACCTTCTTGAAAAGTAAGTGTAGGTAGATATTTTAATGGGTCTACAGTTTCATTTCTTCTTTCTTGAGCTAAAAGGCTGCAACTTAGGACTAAAAAAAGACTGTTAATTACTCTGAGTTTCTTGTTGAGAAGTTCCATTAAAAGGCTTCAATTTATCTTGATGATTTATTTATTTTAGGCTTCTAAATTTAACAGTAATTAACAACTATTAACGAGCGCTTAACCCCTGAAAACAATTACATAATTTATGTTTGTTTTCATCTAAGGGCAACAAATATAAACACATTTAAAATGGATAGTGTAGACATCAAAGAAATTAACGAAAAAATTAAAGAAGAAAGTGCTTTTATCGATTTATTAACCATGGAAGTAAACAAGGTTATCATCGGTCAAAAACATATGGTAGAGCGCTTGTTAATTGGTTTATTAGGAAACGGACACATCCTTTTAGAAGGGGTTCCTGGTTTAGCAAAAACACTTGCCATTAATACACTTTCAAAAGCTATTGACGGTAAGTTCAGCCGTATTCAATTCACTCCAGACTTATTACCCTCGGATGTTATTGGAACTACGGTGTACAATATGCCAAAGAACGAGTTCAGCATTAAGAAAGGGCCGATCTTCGGTAACTTTATTCTTGCCGATGAAATTAACCGTGCTCCTGCAAAAGTTCAATCTGCATTATTAGAAGCAATGCAAGAACGCCAAGTGACGATTGGTTCTGAAACTTTTGATATGGAAGAACCATTCTTAGTATTAGCAACACAAAACCCGGTAGAGCAAGAAGGAACTTATCCTTTACCAGAAGCTCAAGTCGACCGTTTTATGCTGAAAACAGTTATAGATTACCCGAAGCAAGAAGATGAACGCATTATAATGCGCAACAGCTTAAATGGACAATACGAAGTAGTGAAGCCTGTAGTATCGATGAAGCAGATACTAAAAGCACGCGAAGTAGTGAAAACCGTTTATATGGATGAGAAGATTGAGACTTATATTCTCGACATCATTTTCGCTACTCGTTATCCAGAACGTTTTGGACTAGATAACTTAAGTCCATTAATATCTTTCGGAGCATCCCCACGTGGTTCAATTAATTTAGCTACTGCCGCTAAAGCTTATGCCTTTATCAAACGCAGAGGTTATGTTATACCTGAAGATGTTAGAGCTGTTTGTCACGATATTCTTCGTCATAGAATTGGTCTTACATACGAGGCTGAAGCTGAGGATGTCAGTTCGGAAGACATCATCAATCAAATCATAAACAAAGTAGAGGTACCGTAGTATGGAGACTAAAGAACTTTTAAAGAAGGTTCGGAAGATCGAAATCAAAACGCGTCGATTGTCCAATCATATTTTCTCAGGTGAATACCACTCTCACTTTAAAGGCAGAGGTATGACCTTTTCTGAGGTACGTAAATATCAGTTTGGCGACGATATTCGCGATATCGATTGGAATGTTACCGCGAAATTAAACGAACCTCACATAAAGATTTTTGAAGAAGAAAGAGAGCTTACAATGATGCTCTTAGTAGATGTTTCAAAATCAGAATCTTTTGGTACACGTGTACAGCAGAAAAGAGATTTGATAACCGAACTCTGTGCTGTACTTGCTTTTTCGGCGATTCAAAACAACGATAAGGTTGGCGTTATTTTCTTTACCGATCAAATAGAACTGTTCATTCCTCCTAAAAAAGGAAAGTCACATATTCTAAGAATTATTAGAGAGTTAATAGAGTTTAAGCCAATAAGTAATGGTACTGATATTTCTGAAGCTTTACGCTTTTTGAGCTCTGTTGTTAAGAAGCGAAGCATTGTTTTTACACTTTCTGATTTTCAGGATGAGGGGTACGATAAAAACTTAAAAATTGCTTCGAATAAACACGACTTAACAGCGGTTCGTATATATGATTCTGCGGAAGAGCAATTACCTAATATTGGCTTAATTCAATTGCAAAATCCAGAAACAGGAAGCGCCAACTGGGTAGACACAAGCTCCAAATCAGTGAGAGCACAATACGAAATTGACTATAAAGAATTTGTACAAAAGTTTAAATCCAATTGTACACATTCCGGAACTGACTATCTCGACTTAAGAGCAGATCGTTCTTACACGAAACAATTATTAGAATTCTTTAAAAGAAGATGATCTTGAAAAGACTCTTATACATATGTATTGCATTGATCAGTACTTTGAGCTTTGCTCAGACTGAAATTGCTATTCAAGCAGACACTAATCTAGCTTGGATTGGAGATGTAATCAATATAAGCCTTAAGGTTGAAACGAATGAGCAAATCATTTGGCCCGAACTGGAAGAAGCAATAGCGCCTTTAGAATTACAAAAAGTCAATTCAATTGACTCTTCTTTTGTCAGAGGAAAGGAGGTTTATAGTCAAAATTTTACCGTTCAGCAATTTGATACAGGACGTTTTGTTTTACCGAATCTTCCATTCATCACCACTAGCGGTGATACTTTTTACTCAGACTCCTTAACTTTTGCATTTATAGCAGTTCCATTAGACACCACAAATGCTGTTTTCGGTATTAAGACACCAGTTGCTGTGCCGTTTAACTTTGAAGAAGCCAAACCTTATATTTATGGGTTCATCGGTTTAATCGCTTTAATAATTCTTCTTTACTATTTAATACAAAAAATCAATAAAAGAGACAAAACGATAGAAGAAGTTATCGAACTTATTCCTTGTGAAATTGAAGCTATGGATGCTTTAAAGAATTTAGAAGCTGATGGTTTATGCGATAAAGGCTTAGTGAAAGAACACTATGTTCGATTAACTGAAATTCTTAGAAACTACTTTGATAGACAATACACAATAGATACTCTTGAGTCTACTACAGACGAAACAATCGATTTATTGAAAGCATCGAAAGTAGATAAGGGAATTATAGAAAAGGTTTCCACTTTATTAGTTGAGGCAGATTTAGTGAAGTTTGCTAAAAGTAATCCCGACCATAGAATCAATGCAAGTTTTATGACTCATTCATACGACATTGTTAACGATTGTCATCAAATGAAAAAGGAGGAGGAAGATGCTTAATAACATAGATTTCTTAAATCCTGAGTTTCTTTACCTTCTATTATTAATCCCACCTATTATTACTTGGGAGATACTTCGCAATAAACAGAGAAATCCAAGTATTGCTTGGTCATCAAGTTTTTTAATTGAAAAGAATTGGAATTGGAAAGTCATTTTAAAATATGCTTTATGGCTTACACGATCAATTGCTCTTTCTGCTATCATAATAGCTTTAGCACGTCCGCAAACCACCGAAGTAAGTACAGAAACACTTAGTAAAGAAGGTATAGACATCGTAATAGCAATGGATGTATCCAGCAGTATGTTAGCTGAGGACTTCAAACCAAATCGCTTACAAGCTGCTAAACAAGTAGCACACGACTTTATTACTGGAAGACCTTCAGATAGATTTGGTTTGGTGGTTTATGCAGGGGAAAGCTTTACGCAGTGCCCTTTGACTACCGATCATAAAGTAGTGAAGAATCTTTTAAAAGATGTCAAAGATGGTCTAATTGAAGATGGTACTGCCATCGGAATGGGATTAGCAACTTCGGTTTCTAGATTAAAAGAAAGTAAAGCAGAAAGTAAAGTGGTGATTCTATTGACTGATGGGGAGAATAATTCTGGTTTTATAGACCCTATGACCGCAGTAGAAATTGCTGAAGAGGCTGGAGTTAAAGTTTACACAATTGGTGTAGGTACTTATGGTACCGCACCTTACCCAACCAAAGATATATGGGGAAGAGACAGCTACGTGGATATAGAAGTAAAGATAGATGAAGAGCTACTCATTAATATTGCAGAGCCCACTGGAGGGATGTACTTCCGAGCTGATAGTAAGGACAAGCTCGAGAAAATATATGAGCAAATTGAAAGCTTAGAAAAGACAGAATTAGAAGAACTGAAGTTTTATAATCACGAGGAAAAGTTTGAGTTTTTTGCTTTAATAGCACTGATTTTAATTTTTTCTGAACTCATACTTCAATACACACTTTTAAAAAGTATAGCCTAATGTTTGATTTAGGAAATCCACAATATCAATATTTACTTGTACTACCGATTGTAGTATGGGTAGTATATCTATTCTATAAATCGTGGCGAAAAAGGTTGCAAACTGATCTCGCCGACTCAACTTTATTTGCGCAAATTAACCCAAATCAGTCCAATAGAAAAAGTGTAATCAGACAACTGTTTCAGTTTTTAGGGTTAACGGCTTTAGTGATCGCTTTAATGAATCCTAAAATTGGTACTCGTTTAGAAACAGTTACTAGAAAGGGAGTAGATGTCGTTTTTGCTATTGATGTCTCTAAAAGTATGTTGGCAGAAGATGTTGCACCGAGTAGAATACTTAAGGCAAAACAAATTCTATCTAAAGCTATTGATGAGCTCGTAAATGATCGTATAGGTATTATTGTTTATGCTGGAAAAGCCTATGCACAATTACCTTTGACTACTGATTATTCCGCTGCCAAAATGTTCCTCAGAACCATAGATACTGATATGGTTCCTACCCAAGGAACAGATATTGGTAATGCTGTAGAAATGGCTTTGAGTTATTTTGAAAGTGGGAAAGAGCAAAATAGAGTTTTGTTTATTATTTCTGATGGTGAAAGTCATGAGGAAGGAGCTATAGAGGCTAGTCAATTAGCTTCAGAAAATGGAATTATCATTAATGCTATTGGTTTAGGTACGCTACAAGGAGGACCTATTCCAATTAAACGAAACGGCATTATTAAGGGGTATAAAAAGGACGGAAGTGATAATGTAGTGGTTACTAAAATGGATCCTGAAATGCTTCAACAATTGGCTTTGAGTACCGATGGTGCTTTTATTGACGGTATACATACAAAAGAAACGATTGAATTTATAAAAAACGCTTTAACAAAGATGGAGCAAGTAGAGTCGGAAACAGAAATGTTTACGGACTATGAAGATCAGTTTCAATGGTTTTTAGGCTTGGCTTTATTCTTTTTTATACTCGACTTTATAACGCCAAACAGGAAAACGCTTTGGTTAAGAAAAATTAATCTATTCGGATAATGACTTTAAAGAATAGCCTATTCATCCTATTTATTCTTGGATTCAGCTTTATATCACTAGCTCAATCCGAAAGAAAAATAACACGTAAGGGGAATTCTCAGTATGAAACTGGGAATTTTGTAGATGCAGAAATCAATTATAAAAAGGCAATCGAAAAGAATGCTGAACTACTTGAAGCTGAATTTAATTTAGGAGATGCCTTAATGAAACAAGAACGATTTGATGAGGCATTAGAAGCATTTGAGAAAGTAAGCTCTACAACTGAAAATCTTACCTTAAAAGCGAATGCCTTACACAATAAAGGCAATGTATTACTTTCTCAGCAAGATTTAGAAGGTGCATTAGAATCGTATGAAGATGCTTTGAGAATTAACCCTAAAGACAACGAAACTCGTTACAACTATGCTTATGTAAAGAAGCAACTCGAGCAACAACAGGAGCAAGAGCAAGAAAAGGACGAGAATAAAGAAGATCAGGAACAAAAAGAGGATAATAAGGATAAGGGTGATCAGAAAAATGAAGATTCTGAAAATCAAGATCAAGAGAACTCTGAAGAGAAGGATCAGGATAAAAAAGAAAATCAAAAGGACGAGGGAGAAAATCAAGAAGATGAATCTAAGCAAGACCAAAAAGACAAAGGTCAAACAGATGGTGAAGATTCGGATGAAAAAAAGAAGGGTGAGAAACCTCAACCCAAAGAAAATAAACTGAGTCCCGAAGAAGCAAAAAGGCTCTTAGAAGCATTAAAGCAGGAAGAGGATAAGGTTCAGGAGAAAATGAAAAAGCACAAAATCAAAGGTGCTAAAGTGAAAATCGAAAAAGACTGGTAATTATAGAAGATGAAAAAGAACATTCTATTAATAGCATTGTTGTTTCAGAGTTTTTTGCTTCTAGCACAAACCTCATTTACTGCTTCGGTAAGTAAAAACAAAGTGGGTGTAAACGAACAGTTTACCTTAACTTTTACTATAAATGATAAGGGTGATCGTTTTGTTGCACCCAAGTTATCAAATTTCTCAATTCTTGCTGGGCCAAGTACATCATCAAGTACAACTATCATTAATGGTAAAATGAGTAAAGAAAACTCTTATACTTACCATTTGAGAGCAAAAAAACTTGGGATATATACAATTGGCTCTGCCTACATAACAGTTAATGGAAAAGAGTACAGGACCAGAAACATTTCAATTCAAGTATTAAAATCAGCCCCCAAAACTACAGGGAATCATAGCCCTGAAGCTAAAGCTAAAGAGAATGTGTTTTTACAACTGGAATTTAGCAATTCTAAACCCTATGTTGGCGAGCAAATCATAGCGGAATACAAACTATATTTTAGTCAAGAAATTAGATCTCCTGAGTTACTTGAAAAACCTACATATACTGGGTTTTGGCATGAAGAATATGACTTAGGTGATAATTACCCTATTAAGGAAGAAATAAAGAATGGTAAGAAATATCAAGTTGCTACATTAAAGAAATTGGTTCTTATTCCACAAAGATCTGGAAAACTTCCAATTGCAGGAATGGAGCTTGATGTACCGGTAGCAATCCCAACCAATCAAAGAGATTTTTTTGGGCGACGTAGATCAAGAATGATCAACATCATATGCTCTACTGGAGATAAAACTCTACAAGTGAAAACACTTCCCTTAGAGGGCAAGCCAAGTAATTTTAGTGGCGCTGTGGGTACTTTTGAATTTACAACCAAATTAGATAGAGATTCAATACAAACCAATGAGTCAGCATCACTATCGATGCGTGTTAGTGGAACAGGTAATTTAAGAATGATTGAGCTTCCTAAATTTGATATCCCCAATGATATTGAAGCCTATGAACCAAAGTACAAGGAGAATATTAAACTTAAAAAATTAGGTTTAAATGGGTTCAAAAGGGAAGAATACCTACTTATTCCACGGAATAAAGGAACCTACAAAATCGCCTCACGCAGTTTTAATTACTTCAATCCTAAAAGAGGGAAATACATTTCGATAGAAAGTCCTTCCTATACGCTAAATGTTAATGGTGCTAGTAGCGGTTCAACGACTACAGTCGTTGTAAATAATATCACCAAAGAAGATGTTTCATTTATTGGTAAGGACATACTTTATATCAAAACTTCACTTTCGAATTTAAAGTACAGCAAAGAATTATTTTTTGGTTCAATGACATTTATCATTCTGTTAATCATTCCTATTTCATTGGTCTTAATAGCTTTACTTATAATCGTTTTACTACGTAAGTCTATTATTGATATTGAACAGTGGAAGAAAGGTACTGCAAGTAAGCAAGCTATCAAACATCTTTTAAAAGTAAGTGATGATAAATATTCTGGGATAGAAAATGCTCTTCAACTTTTCTTGGAGAAGAAATGGAATCTCGATAGAGCACATTATAACAAAGAGTCTATTGAACAACTTTTAAGTCTAAAGAGTGTAGATAATAATCTCGTTGAAGAATTTACTCAAATCCTTGAAGCATGTGAGATGGCACGATTTACCAGCCAGCAAAGTAAGGAAGATACGGATGCTTTAGTTCTGAAAACAAAAAGTATAATTGAACAATTAGAAAACTACTAAGTTATGAGACTCCTTATTACACTCCTTATTTTAAGTTCTAGTTTGGTCGCTCAATCAAGCGATGAATTGTTCAATCAAGCATCTATTAAGTATGAGCTAAAAGAGTATGCAAAAGCAATTATTCTGTATGAAGAAATAGAATCTACTGGACAATTTTCCTCGGAGATTTGCTTCAATAAAGCAAATTGTTATTACAAATTACAGCAGAATGCAGAGGCCGTTTTATACTTCGAAAAGGCTTTAAAGTTGAATCCTAGTGATGAAGATGCACTATTTAACCTTCACTTAGTACAGCTACAATTAGTCGATAAATTATCTCAAATTCCTCAACCATTTTATCAAAAGTGGATTATAAATATAAAGAACTTAAGGACTATTGATCAGTGGGCAAAAATAGGTGTCCTATTTTTATTTCTTTTTTGTGGACTAATCATTGCGTTTATTTTTTCGAGTAAATACACGATTAAGAAGAAGGCATTTAGCCTGTCAATGTTCACACTTCTAGTGACTGCAATAACATTAAGTTTGGCATATTACAGCTTTAAAACACAAAAAACTGAAGCCATATTAATGCAAGCGAACGCTTATATAAAGAGTGCTCCATCTGTTCAAAGTGAAGACTTATTTATTCTTCACGAAGGAACCAAAGTGCTGGTCCTAGAAATCTTTAATGATTGGACGAAAATCAAACTATCTGATGGTATGATTGGCTGGGTAGAGAGTTTAGCCGTTGAAGTAATTTGAAGCAATTTGAAAATTTTATTTCAATTGTCATCCTGAGCTTGTCGAAGGATTATAGGTTAATCTCACATCATTAATGATAATATTACATGGTAGGTTCACTGTTTGCAGTTTGTCTTCGACAAGCTCAGACTGATATTAGGTCTACACCTTTCCACATAAAATCAACTTCGGCTTATCGTCAATTAGTGTTGTAGCAAATAAATAATCATACCCACCATCTTTCAGTTTAAGTTTCTTTTTGAGAGCATTTACATTTTGAGGATAGTTTCTGCAAGCTAGGTTCGCTTTACCTTTAATGTACTTTGCAAGTGATTTCTTATCAGGATGAATAACTGCCTTAATTTTAAACCGCCTACCTGGGAATTCTGAGACTAATTCTGTCGAAGTATACAAATGAGAATGTTTGTGCAGCTTATACAGTCCAAATTTAGAAGCGATTGATTTAAATGCACCAGACTTCATAATACTAGAGTTAGGCTCATATAGATATGCTAAGGGGTCAGAGTATTGATTTATGGTATTGCGCTCCTTTGTATAAGTAAAACTGAATTCCTCTTTTACAACTTTCTTTAGATTGACACAGAATACTTGAGCTTCATTAGAATAACCTTTCTCCAAAAGATAAAGAACTTCTTTACAATCGTTGTTAACCGAAATTATATGAACCTCTTTTACAGAATCTAAGTCTTTTATGGTTTGTTGTATATCTAAAAGAGGGGCGGTCTTAATGAGCACAAGATCTGTCTTTTTAAAAAACAAGCTTTTTAAAGCTATAACATTGGGCTCGCAATCTTCCAACCTAAAAACGCGTTCACTTTCCTTACGTCTTGCTGGATCAACAAAAATCCAATCTAGTTTCTCAAGTTGCTGTAAATAGCTTATCCCATCACCTGTATGAATTTCACAGTTACTTTGATTGAAAGCATTGAAATTACTCGATACAATTGCAGCTAGATCCTGATTTCGCTCACAGTAAATAACAGACTGACTATTCTGGGCTAAAAAATAAGTATCTACACCAAATCCGCCTGTTAAATCAATTCCTTTTCCAGAAGAAATAATTGTGCTTTTGTATCTTGCTGTTTCTTCTGAAGAACATTGCTCCATTGATAAGCGAACAGGGTAGAGAATGGTCTCATTTTTAAACCAAGAAGGGAGCTTTTTATTGGCAATTTGCTTCCCCACCAATTGCTGAGCAATAGCTTTCATATCACAATCTGGATATTTAGATGCCTGTAACATCAAATCGGCAGCTGTGGAATGTAGCTGCCGATTAATAAAATCTTGTAGTTCTTGATGCCTAACATCCATAAGCAAGGCGATATTTTAGTGAGATATAGCAGTAATAAAAGCAACAAGTATTCCGGCAGTAATACCTACAGGTGTTAAAGCTCCTTGCAGCAATCGTTTTCTTTTCTTCTTGGTAGCACCATGTCGGTAGCCTTGATAATAATCGACATTCGAATATAAATAATCA
>Ga0209495_1001217_pt1 | contig 18362 bp, 16 predicted proteins | sample EN1Hudsemesocosm_FD_184629 | JGI IMG/M metagenome (GOLD analysis project Ga0209495, IMG submission 184629) | Methane-oxidizing microbial communities from mesocosms in the Hudson Canyon - EN1E Hudson Canyon (SPAdes) (version 2) | ecosystem: Environmental > Aquatic > Marine > Cold seeps | place... | reverse complement strand
GGAGTCATGAGTTCCAGTATCTAACCAAGCAAACCCTCGACCTAACAACTCGACCTTTAAGTCCCCACGGGCTTGATAAGCATTGTTGATATCAGTAATTTCAAGCTCACCTCTTGAGGAGGGTAGGATGCTCTTAGCAATCTCCACGACATCATTATCGTAGAAATAAAGGCCGGTTACCGCGTAGTTAGATTTGGCAACCAGTGGCTTTTCCTCGATGCTTAAAACACGACCTTGACTGTCGAATTCAACTACTCCAAAACGTTCAGGATCTTTAACATGATACCCAAAAACAGTAGCTCCCTTATTTCGAGTGGTAGCGATGTTTAGCTTCTCAGTAAAATGCTGGCCGTAAAAAACATTATCCCCAAGCACTAGAGCTACATTATGATCACCAATAAAACTTTCACCAATAATAAAAGCCTGAGCAAGCCCATCTGGGCTCGGTTGGATAGCATATTCAAGACAAACACCTAAATGGGAACCATCACCTAACAAACGCTGGTAGCCAGACATATCTTCAGGGGTGGAAATTATAAGAATATCTTTAATGCCAGCCAACATCAGAACAGAAATTGGATAGAAAATCATTGGTTTATCATAAATAGGTAGTAACTGTTTCGATACACCCATAGTAATTGGGTGAAGCCGACTGCCCGAGCCTCCGGCTAATACAATTCCTTTGTACTTAGATGTCATATATCTGCTCCAATTCTTTCCATTCGATAAGCACCTGAAAGGACTCTCTCCCACCAAGATGTGTTATCCAAATACCACTGAACTGTTTTGCGCAAACCAGTTTCAAATGTTTCCTCTGGAACCCAACCAAGTTCACGCTCAATTTTTGAAGCATCAATTGCATAACGAACATCGTGACCGGGGCGATCTTTAACAAAGGACATTAAATCTCGATAATTATCCACCCCTGCAGGTTTTTTAGGTGCCAGCTCTTCAAGCAGGCCACAAATAGATTCGACCACTTCAAGATTAGTTTTCTCATTGTGACCACCAATATTATAGGTCTCACCAATTTCACCCTCAGTAACGACCTTAATTAAAGCTTTCGCATGGTCTTCAACATACAACCAGTCACGTATTTGTAAACCATCGCCATAAATAGGCAAAGGCTTACCATGAATAGCATTAAGGATTACATGGGGTATAAGTTTTTCTGGAAAATGGTATGGTCCATAATTATTCGAGCAATTAGTAATAATAACTGGCAGACCATAGGTACGACCCCAAGCCCTGACCAAGTGATCCGAAGCCGCTTTACTTGCAGAGTAAGGTGATGACGGTGAATAGGGTGTTCTCTCTGTAAATAAATCATCTGTACCTTCTAAATCACCATATACTTCATCTGTTGAAATATGATGAAAGCGGAATCGCTCTTGCTGGACTTGATTAAGCCCCTCGAAATAATCCCTTGCAGCCTCTAACAGGTTAAACGTGCCATTTATATTTGTGTGCATAAAGGCTGATGGAGCATCAATTGAGCGATCGACATGGGATTCAGCCGCCAAGTGCATAATTTTGTCTGGTCGATATTGACGAAAAATTCTTTGAACATCATTAGAATTGCAGATATCAATTTTATGAAATATATAATTGGGACTGCCACAAACACCGTTAACAGAATCTATATTGCCAGCATACGTCAAATTATCAATATTACATACGCTAAATACTCCAGACCTAATCAACTCCCTAATAACTGATGACCCTATAAAACCACACCCTCCCGTGACTAAAATTCTTAACATTATCTATTCCTTATTAGTCGTAAAAAGCTTCCAACGCCGTATCTTGGGTTAGGGTCGAAAAAATGGGCTAAAAGTGTAAGTCGATAGGTTGAGCAAACCTGAGAAACCTGCCTGTTTGTGTGAAGGGTAGTGTTCCCAATAAACAGTAGAGGACAATAATCCTGAAAATCATCCTCCCTTAAGTTTTGCCGCAAGGCTAATTTCTCCATTCCTTTCTTGTTAGCAAAACGTTTAAAAGACGCTTTCCCAAGAAAATTACATATTTCGCTTTTAGGTGCGCTCCTTGCATCGGAAAAATACAATAGCTCCCCAATAGACTCTCCACTCGGCGCACTTGGGATCTTAATTGGTAGTACCATTGTGAACAGATGGGAATCAAAATGAGCTCTATACATTTCCTTTGAGTTACCCGGCTCAACACGCCTAGCTATGTGGTATTGATTATGAATATCACCTTTAAAACCTAGGGTATCTCGAGCTATCTGAAATAACTTTGGCGTGAGGTGTTTCTCTACACCTAAGTCCTGCAAAAATTTTTTATGGCTATCACATAATTCCGAAAAGGTATCACCATTCATATCAAAACTAATCTTATTTGCTATAGCATCTAGTCCATAATGTTCCAAAGACGGTAGCTTTACATAACCATTTTTGGTCAGCTCTTTAAGCTTAAGGTCTATATCACTCCAATAATTTTCTTGATCCATTATTACACTCCACTATATTTTGAAATATAGTCAATATCCTGACATTAGGCTAAGCTAGATAATCGATTCGATCTAAATCTGAACGCAGAATTATAAAAGCTTATTAGGTTTGTTTTAATATAATTACTCTTTTATTTAGATCTTTTCTGTTCCGATAAAATACCTAACCCCATTTATTAAAATACAAAACCATATTACATATGTGGATTAAAGACATTTTAAGACATTTTCTTGAAGCACGCTCAGGTAATCCCCCCGATAAATAACGGAGGTCAAAAGTAGAATTTTCTCGTAAACTTTACGAAGGAGATCTACATGAAAAAATCACGTTATTCTGATAGCCAAATACTGGCCATCATCAAGCAAGCTGAAAGTGGCGTGCCCATTCCCGAACTCTGCAGAGAACATGGAATGAGCGGTGCTTCGGTAATCGCCCCAAGAATGCATAACTTCAAACTCAGGTAAAAAACACATCGCCTAATTCAAAAAACCACCTTGAAATATCGACATCCTTCAGGTACATAAAAATTTTTCATCGAATAAGCCTACTGAACGAATCGAAGAGTTCCAAAACAGCTATAACAAGAGAACGAGTCATGGAAGGATACTCTAGCTATCGTAAATTAAACCCATACTACGAAGCATAACATTATTCACTTTATTGACATCGAATTCATCGCATGCCAGACGCAGTGATGCCCGCCCCATACGGGCCCTTAAAGCGGAATTATTTACTAAATGTTCCATAGCAAAGACTAATTCTTCTACAGACTTTACCTTAACTAGCAGTCCATTCTCGGAGTTGACAACAGTCTCCCTACAACCCGGAACATCCGTAGAAATTATTGGCCGGCCCATTGACATTGCCTCAAGGGCACTTCGAGGTGTGCCTTCACGATAAGATGGCAACACAAAAACCGCGGCTTCGCTTAGAGCTGGACGAACATCATCAAGAGCACCCAAGTACTCAATGGATTTTTTTTTAACCCAACTATTTAGCTCACTCTGGGAAATAGATTCTGGGTTTTCATCCAAAGGCCCAGCCAGCCTAAATATTGCATTTGGATGACGACTCTTAACAACCTCGGCAGCAGCAACAAATTCTCTCACTCCTTTGTCAGCAAGTAGCCGGCACACCATTATAAAAATAGGCTCATCTGGCAGTGGTACCGCCCGATACTCCATGAGATTAACCCCGGAACCCTTGAGAACAACTGACGGAACCTTGTTATTTATGATGTTCGCTTCTCTGAAAAAATACTCGTCATCAGGGTTTTGAAAGAAAACTATTGCGTTTTTCTTTAGAGCCACATTATAAACTTTCTCAGAAAAACTGCGAAGCAATCTTCTCCTAAAGGATCCATTACCCTCACTAAATATATATCCCAAGCCTGTAATTAGAGAAAAAGTGACTGGAACATTAGAAAATCGAGCAGCAAGGTTTCCCCATACAACTGGCTTTATCGTGTAGGAAAGTAAATAGTGAGGCTGAATTGAAATCATAAGCCTTATCAAAGAAAAAAGTAGTAATCCATCTTTAAACGGATTTAGAGTTGTACGATTTACAGGTATTTGATGAACAACTACGTCAAATTTACGAAGCGTTATAACGTATTTAGAACTTTCAACAAGACCCGGCGCGGCTACATGGACTTCGATACCGGATTTTTGAATCTCTTTAATCAAGTCCAAACGGAAGTTTACCAAAGTTGAGAAGTTGTTTGAAATCAATAAAAATCTTATCAATTTTTACTCCTTTTTATTAAGGTTAGGTCAGGTTCACAAGGTTGAAAACAATAAAAACAGCTACCACTTTAATCAGATTAGCCCTAGGCTCACTAACAGAATCGAACTTCAGCATAAACCTGCTCCATATTAAACGGTCGAATTAACACATTTCTTACTACAAGTTCTATTAAGATAAATTGCCATTGACACCGCAATCAACATCCAAAAAATAGAGAAGCGCAGCCCGTTGTGTGTTAAACCATATAGAAAAGGAGGGGTAAAAATAATAACTGAGCCTCTAAATCCAAAATTTTTGTTTAGAAAATAATACCAATATAAATTTAATAGTATAAATGATATAAATGGTAGTATCCCATAGTAATTTAACAAACTCGCAAATGAAGAATGAACTTCATGACCAACAATATTCCTAATAGCTCGATAACCTTGCCCAAAAATAATTTCAAGTGATGATCCATCCATAAAAGCATAATATCCCCTTGACGCAATACCACTGTCATTTTCATTCCCCATATTTACAATACGGGTTACGACTTTAATATCCGCATAGACGGAAGGGTTTTTAGCTAAATTATTAGCTATAAACGGAATAGATAAAATAACCAGTAGACTGGAAATGAAAAATATTTTTTTGTTATATACAAGAGCAAACAAAGCTATCGGTATAATTGATAAAATAGCTGCCTTAGACAACGAATAAAAAGTCAAAAGGATACATAAAAAGGAAAAAAATACGGCAGCTAATAATTTAAGTTTATTCAATCTATAAAATACATAAATCATAGAAAATGAGCAAACTGAATAATACCCGAGTTGATTTGGATTGTTAAATAAACCTATCGCCCTATAACTAACATCATGGGAAGCGACCAGACTAGCTCCACTAATAACAACTGAAATTATCGCGATAATAATCGATAGCAAGTGACCATAAACCATATAAGGCAGCAGATTTTGGTTACTAAGACGAGATATGCTAATGTAAACTAAAACGTTAAATAAACAGTATATTGGAAAGATAATATCTTCATAAAAACCTGAACTAATAGCAACCAAAGATTCGTTAAGTAAGCTATAAGAAAAAATAAATAGTAAACAGCCACTTATTATATCTATCCTAAATCGATTAAGCGTAATAAATAATGAAAATATTAAAAATAATAATAAATGGACTATTTGAGCACCGCCAGAATCGAAAAAGTACATCGACGTCGTAGAAAAAGATAAAAATAAAAGAACCCCATACATTTTTTCTTTAACGGAAGCATTCCTCATCGTACTTTTTACAGTGCTGTTCATATCAATTTTGGATCCAGACACACTAACATTTCATATACCCATTAATGAAGTAGATCTCCTTCGCTTAGTGTTCGAGAAAATCCTACTTAAAACTGATCTTAATTTACGGGGGGGATACACCCCAACTTAAACGCCTTGACGTTGCGCAAGTATAAATAACGCAAACCAACGGCCTAGTGACGTCGATTATGCGTCAGATGAATGAGAGGGTTTTCAATCATGCATTCTAACCGCTGAGCTTCAACTGGCAACAATAACAGGTTTCGCTTGCGACTGTTATCGCCTTATTATTTATCGGGGGGATTACCCCGACTCTTAGCGCTGAGATAGCTTTACCAATGTTCTCCCATCGCCTCCTGAATGTTTTGAACATTCAAACACTCTTCGCAAACATTTTTCTAAGAAAGTAATTTACTGTTTTGTTATAACCACACCCGTTTTGGCTTGCTTGATGATAGCTGCTATTTGGCTAGCCGACTATCATGATTTCATCATGTAGATCTCCCTCGAAAACTTCACCTTTTGACCTCAGTTATTTTTTGGATATTGCAGTACCATATTAATAGATATTTAAAATTATTAGAATTTTAAATAAAATAATATCTAAAACCTTTTTTCGTTTAACGGGGTACATAACGAATATGATAAATCGTTTATATAAAGATTTTTTACCTTGTAAAAATAACTCACTATATTTGATAGCTTCCTTATTTTTTATTTTCTCCTTATTTATGCAAATTGCACGACAAATATTGTGGACCGTAAATAGCCCACCAGAAGAGCTTTTCATTTTCCTCACGCGCCTCATAAATTGATCAGGGTAAGAATTTGCAATCCCAACAACATTCGAATCATGGATTCTATAGAACATTACAAGAGAGTTATCCTCTATAATCTTACCGAAAATACTAATCACAACAAAAACCCACCTATCGTGCATCACATCTTTAGGAAAGTGCATAGACAATAATACTTCCCTTGCTTGAGAATTAATTGCTATTACACAACCTGGTGCCGGAGTTTGCATTAACGTCGTATGAAAATCTAATTTTTTAATTTTTTCGGGATAGGATAAAAACTCCATATTTCTTTTAAATGCTAAAAACTTAGCAAAATAAAGCAATGGCTCGGACTCGGAATTAGTATTTTTGCAAATCATATCATAAGCATTTTTTATTTTATGGGGAAGCCAAATATCATCTTGATCGCAAAACATATACATGTCATATCTATCGCCTGCCATATCCAGTAATTCAAAAAATGAAAGTTGGGGTCCTATATTATCGGACATCTCATAAAATATAAATGTTAAACGATTACGATACTTATCAATTATTTCTTCTGAGTCGACAGAGGAACCATCTTCTCTTATCCAAATGTCAAATTTCTTAAATGTTTGTGCGCTTAAACTATCAAACAATTCCTCAATATACTGTATCCCGTTGAACAGGGAGAGTAATACTGCAACACTATTTTTTTCACGAGAACCAATTGAATCGATATTTGTAGATAAATCTGCGCAACCTAAATTTGACTTAGACATTATTTTATCCATTTATAATATATTCCTACCAATTCTTTCTTCTAATCTATCAATTAATTCATCATCCTGAAGATTAAATATCTCAGATATTTTTAATAGTGATGAAACATCATCCCATACGTAATCATTATTATATCCATTATTTCTCAGAGGAATATCAGTAGCACTTAAAGGCATGTTATTTTTTAAATATTCATTTACATGAACAGCATGCTCGAAATCTATAAAAATAGGAACGCCACTACTTTCTACTATTATATTATGAGGCCTAACATCTCTGTGTATTATTTTTAAATAATTTAAATTATCAACAAAACTGATAAAACCATTAACTTTTAGATTATCGAAATTCTGACCCGTATTTAAAAAATCATCTAGGGGAAGCCCATCAATAAATTTATATATGGCAAATGAAAAACCATTATATCTAATTAATTTTATGGCATTAGTTGTATTTTTTGTTTTCGAATTTTCATAAACATACTTTGTTATCTCAAACTCTTTATCTAGCCAGTCACCCTTACCACACTTGATAAAAACTTTACCTAAGAAATCGACATGACACGCGACAATAAAAAACTTATCGTTACGCCAATCTTTTAGGTTAAAATAACCTACATTGGAAAAACCATTTCTTTTTAAAAAACTTATTACACCATTAATTTTAAATAATATTTTAAATATAGAGATAAAAAATCTTATAAAATTTTTAACATTTTTTTTCAAAAAATCACCTGCTAAATTTTAAACTTAAATCGTTTATAATTCTGTATGATAAGGAGAGGCCTAGTACATTTTTCACAATCATTGCTATAGTCAATGAGCAAACCGCACCAAAAACACCATATTGTGGAACAAATATAAACCCAGAGATTAGACCTGTTACAACTGTAATTAAAATAACATATTGGTATTTTGCATAATTCCCCGACATTAATATTAATTGGCCTGTAGGACCTGCCGCAAGGCTAAAGGCATATCCCAAAGAAATTATCTTTAACTCAGCCCCATAATCAACATAATTATCGCCAAAAAGACTTAAAACCTTAAAGTTAAATAAATAAATAAATATCAGATAAAAAGAAGCTAAGGCACTACATATAAAAAGAGAATTTTGGAACATTTTCTTCAATTCCCGTTTTCTATCATCGTTGTAATATATAGAAAATTTCTGTGCTATGACAGAGTTAACCCCCACTAGAACAAGGGCACTTACCATAGAAATTTTTTGCAATATATTAAATGAAGCAACCTCACTTATAAATCCATAGAAAACTAAAATTAAGCTTGGGGACATCTCAATTAATATATTTAGAAATGAAATAGAGATTAGCAATTTTGATGGTCTAATTAAATATTTTATTTTAGTGAAATTAATTCTAACCATTTTAAATTTTATTTTATTCCTTAGAACAATGATCGAGCTGATAAAAGAAAAAATATTACCAAGAAAAAAACAATATACTAGCTCGATACTTCCGTTCGAAACGTATGAAAAAAATACAACTAACAACGGAGTTAATCCAGTCTGGATGAATAAAGCGTAAAATATTTCATCCATCCCTTTAAGAGCTGAAGTGAAAAGGCTTGTGATAATAAATAATAAAGAGCATCCGACAATAACGGGATATAAATAAAAATAGTCCCACACCATCATCCCAGAAGTGGACATGAAATAAGCGACAAAATAAAAAGATAATGCAAAAAACCCAAAAAAAAGAACACATATATATAAAGACTGAAAAATCTTGTCTATTATCACATCCCACTTTTTATTTTCATACAACATCGATATATTTTTAAGGAGTGTAACATCCAGTCCCAACTTAAAGAAAGAGCAAATTAAAACCACAACACTTGTAATAAAAAAATATACACCCAAACTTACTTTATCATAATTGTTCGCAAGATATATAGTGGCCAAAAAACCAACAGCTGACGCCATACCTTTTGCAAGAACACCACGACCTATCCTTTTAAGTAGTAGTAGAATCATTTCAAAATATATTTCAAAATATATTTAAGTTCGTATGGCATTATATTTTTATAATTTTTTAATTTACTTCTTATATATTTTTTAAATATGAAAAGATAAGGATCTTTAAATTTCACATCAACTAAAAAATGATCTTTTCCGTAAATATTAAAACCAACAGTCGGATCCTCTGGCTTAGTATACTTGTAATTATTATTGACCATAAATCCATCCAACTCACTAGACAAATTACTTACAGGCTTTAGTTTTACCTTATTAAGAATTTCATTTATTTTTTTTGGGTAGTCGTCAGCAATCGTGTTTTTATGAACTAATGCATGATAAATAAGAGAGTAAAATAAATTTATATTTCCAGGAACATATATGTTTTTATATTTTATTCTATTATTCAATATATCATTACACCAGTAAGGATCCATGTATCCATCTGAAATTTCTCTAAGATCAATCAATACATATTCCCCTTTTACTTTAACTTTATATTGCCTTCTATATTTTTTATTGAAGACTGGCTCTGCTCGTAGTACCATTGCTGCGTCTTTAGTATTTTCTACTAATATGTCAATATCTTCATGCAGGTTATTCCCACCAATTTCCCAATAGCGATCGAAATTCCTTAAAATAACATATTTCTGGAGCTCATTAAGTGATTCAAACATATTATCAAGTGAGCACCAACCACCGTCATGTTTTTCCTCGTATATTCGATCATCAGAAACGCAAACTTTTAAATTTATTAAATCATACTCTGTTTCAGATTCATTATTTGATGCATGTATGGAGTTTGGTATATTTAATTCATTGCGCAACTTTATCTTTATATCAAAAACGTTCCGATTTACAAATTGTAAGCCACTGTTTGTTTTCACAACCTCATAATTAGGACTTTCATCCTCGAAAACGTACAAGATAAACTGACCATTCCCGCATTCTTTTACTTTTTGCCTTAAATTCGGCAGCTTATTTCCATAAAACTGTGAAATCAGCTCAGAAAAAGCGTCTTTATTCGTATTTATATTTAATTTTCTTATATTTTTGAAATCAGATTTCAAACACTCCTCAAGATAGTGTTTTTTGTACTTTCCGTTATACCACAAAATAAATAAAAACGTATTTTCCATTAATCCTTCCTTTTACTATATTTGACGATGTTGTTGAAACGTTCAGGATGACATACGCTTCATCAAATGCATTGGGGTACATCATAAGATTTATTGAGTTCAAACCATGAGAACAAGTCCAAAGATGTTTTTGGATGCCACACCATCACATGGAATAAGCACTCTGCCCTGGGCCACCTATGACTAGCACACGCAAGCTCATACTCATCATTTGGCACGAACCTGAGCTAGCGTGGGGAGTTTCAGATCCTTATCAGATAAGACTGGCTCCCGTATGGGCCAATTAATCGCCACTTTTGGCTCACGTCAGATCAAACCTCCCTCATCTTCGGGCTAGTATAGAGGGGTGCATTTATATTGAAAATCGGCCACTTCAGATAGTACACAGAAACCATAGGCGTAACCGAGTGGAATCCAAAGCCGACCATGGTTATCTTCAGTCAACTCAACACCAACATACTGGCCAATGGTAGGCGATTCCAAGGTAATATCCACGGCTATATCATATGATTACCCTGGGGCACGATTGTTTGACAATGCAGTCGCGGAACACCCTGTTGTGGTCAACTAAATTTGGTCACAAGTTAAGAGGTTGTTCTCAAACATTGCCTCTGCCTTGGTGGGCGTTAGCCCACCATTAAAAGTATGGGGTCTTAACAAGCTGTAGTAGCCAGTGATATAACGGCTGACTGCCGCTTTGGCCTCGTCAAATGAACGCCAACCAGTCGTCTGCATCCATTCGGTTTTCAAGCTCCTGAAGAAACGCTCCATTGAGGCATTATCCCAACAATTTCCCCGGCGACTCATGCTCTGTTTAATCTGAAATCGCCACAGAGTCTGTCTAAATTTTAGACTGGTGTAATGACAGCCTTGATCTGAATGAAACATCAGGCCTTTAGGGCGGCCACGAGACTCATAAGCCAGCCTTAGGGCTTTTGCTGTCAATGCACTATCGGGTGAATTCGACATCGCCCAACCCACAATTTGGCGGGCATACAGATCAAGCACAACCGCCAAATATAACCAACGTTTTCTGGTCCAAACGTATGTAACATCACCACACCAAATTTGATTCGGATAATCTGCAGCGAACTCGCGATTTAGCGTATTCGGAATAGCCAGGTGCCCGTTACCGGTCTTCTTGTAACGGTGAAGCGGTAGCTGGCAACTGATTAACGCTAACTCCTTCATGCGCTTGTTAGCTACATAGCGACTCATTGGAAAGCCTTCGGTGGTTAACATGGTTGCAACAGATCTTGCTCCCGCAGACCCATTACTAAGGCTGTGAATGCGCTTCACTTCAGCAAGCTGCTTCACCTTCTCTGGTTTAATGCGGCTCTTTCTCGCCGCCCAGTAATTGTAGCTACTGCGGTGTACGCCAAAAGTTTGGCATAAATCGGTTAAGTTATTCGCTCTCTTGAGTCTTGCGACTAGCGCAAACCGTTCATGCTGTCCGACATCAAGAGAGCTGAAGCCTTTTTTAGTATGTCCTTCTCAATTTCGAGACGTTTAACGCGCTTTTGTAACTCGGCTATTTCTCGTTGTTCTTCAGTAATAGGCTTGCCAGGGGTCAATGAACCTTCTCGCTCAGCTTTTAACTTCCTCACCCATTTATCAAAGGTGGGGTGCCCCACATTCATCGCATCAGCTGCTTCTCGCACAGAGTCCCGCTGATCTAAAACGAGTTGAGCACATTCAACTTTAAATTCGGGGTTGAACCGGGGTCTGGTCTTCGTAGTCATAATGTCACCGTAATGATTTAAGTGCATTTTAGCACTTCTTGTTACGTGACCAAAATCACTGTACCACTACACCCCTTTTTAAGAACGCTAGTGGTTATCCTGCACAAACGGCAAGTCTAGGTCAATCTCTCGGTATCGCTCTTCTTTAAACGTCGCCTGAAAAAAGTCTCAATGATCACAATACACCTTAGGTTCAATAATCAAGACACCAGGAAGCTTAATCTCTATAACATTAATCACGAGCTACCTCATCGTCGATTTGCAAGAAGTACTGGCTATAATATCCCATCTTACTTAGTACTCTAGCCTGCTTAAGCAACATGAAGGTGAAGGTGCCGACTATATTGGCATCTAGAAAACTCACTTGGACTATCAATCGAAGGGTCCACATGAGATTCTGCAGCCAAGTACGTTAGAATATCGGGCTGATGTTCTTTAAAAGGCGTTTTAACTCAGTCGCTTCAAACATATCAACCTACTCAAAAGCGTACCGTGCGCATTCTTAAATACTTTTGAAAGACTCTAAGTTGCCCGCATAGGTTAATTTATCTAAATTGACGACGGAACGATTTTTATCGGAAATTAGATGCCGAACGACCGCTGAACCAATAAAACCCGCTTCACAAGTTACTATAATAGGTCGATTTTTGTTCATTTATAATTTCGCATCCGATTCAATTAAAAATCCTTTTACATCATAAATGACTTGTTTATCATTTTTCTTTAAATTTAGTTTTTTAAACTGCGCATGTGAAACAGCTAAAACAATCGCGTGGTATTCCTCAAAATCTGGTACATATTCTTTTGATAAAAGATCTACTCCGTACTCATTTTTCACCTCATGCCTATCAGCCCAAGGGTCATAAATATCTACTTGAGTGCCGAAATCCTTTAACTCATGAACAACATCAATGACTTTAGAGTTACGAATGTCAGGACAATTTTCTTTAAAAGTAATACCTAGAATGAGTATTTTTGCCGAGTCAACCTTCTGACTTTTTTTAATCATCAACTTTATGACTTGATTTGCTATATAAATACCCATCCCGTCATTTAAACGACGACCCGCTAGAATAATTTCAGGGTTGTAACCAATCTCTTGGGCTTTATGAGTGAGATAATATGGATCCACTCCAATACAATGCCCACCGACAAGTCCTGGTTTAAAAGGTAAAAAATTCCATTTAGTCCCTGCAGCCTCCAATACTGCAGAAGTATCGATACCCAATTTATTAAAAATAACTGCAAGTTCATTGACGAAAGCGATATTCAAGTCCCGTTGTGAATTTTCGATGACTTTTGCGGCTTCGGCAACCTTTATAGATGGCGCTAAGTGTGTGCCTGCTTCAATAATAGCCTTATATAAGTCATCAACTATTTTACCAATTTCAGGTGTCGAGCCTGATGTCACTTTTTTTATTTTAGTAACAGTATGTACTTTATCGCCTGGATTTATTCTTTCTGGTGAGTAGCCACAATAAAAATCTTGATTGAATTTCAAGCCTGAAAATTGCTCCAGGACTGGAACGCAATCTTCTTCAGTAGCGCCTGGATAAACAGTAGACTCATAGATAACGATATCGCCTATTTTCATCACCGTACCGATTGATTCAGAAGCTTTAATCAAAGGAGTTAAATTTGGACGTTTATGTTTATCAATCGGCGTAGGTACGGTCACTATGAAGATATTGCAATCTTTAATTTCTTGAAGATTAGACGTCGACTTAAAACCAAATTCTTTATTGACCTTAGCTAGGTATGCGCCTTCTACCTCTAACGTGCGATCATACCCGGAATTTAACTCTTCAATTCGGGGCTGCGAAATATCAAATCCAATAGTTGGATATTTTTGTGAAAATTCCACCGCCAAAGGTAGGCCCACATAACCCAGACCAATTACTGCGATTTTATATTCAGACATTCTATAGTGGACCCCTTGGTCAAGATAATAAGTCATTAATTTCAGTTAATGTCTTAATTGCGATTAGTTGAATATAGCCAACCTATGATCGGCAGGTTCGATACCTTTTGTACACGGCGGCCAAGAACTTCCCATTGCCCCTGAATTAGTCACATTTCTTTGATCGAGACACCTCAGTGTACTATGAACCACCCACAAGACGCAGACATCATGGTCCAACTGTTCGACCTCATGGGTTTCCTGCCTATGGATTGAAGCTAAACTTCCCGTGGCAGAGCATCATCAAATGCCTAATGTCATAGCACTCACTCATTAGTAGTTATAAATTTTCAATGGTTAGAGATAAAGGGGGTAATGCATTCACGAGTGACTCAACAAAAAGTTTTGCGCCTAAAGGTGATAGGTGTTCGCCTCTTGCGTCGGATATTAGAATATCACCCATTTTCGAAAAATAACTACATGAATTAATCTCACAAAATAAAGAATTTCTACTCATAGTGTGGAATCCTTTGTCTTGCAGATAGGTTAAAACATCATTTGGAATTTTAAGGTTGTCATAATGTAAATCTATTGTAGGATTTTCACCTCTGAGCAACCGTTCACGGTGTTGAGGAAACCGTGGCGTGTCATGCAGAAAAACAATCCTTCCATTAAATCTACTCCAGAACTGAGCCAGTTCAACAACGGAAGAATTAGCGTATTCATCTTGCGTGAATAAATTTGTTAAAACAAGAACATCAATTTCGGCTTCAGAGTTTAGATAGCTAATAAAATCTGTGAACATAGACCTGCAACTACCAGTCATCTTTTTCGGCACCAAACTACACCCACTTCCAGACATGCTTGCATTAGATATTTCATTCAACCTGAATCCGTTAGCTACATCTGCGGCATTGCTATCACCAGCGACAGCAAAGTGTGTCACATCGGTACTACTTTCGTATTTATAGTAACAATCCCAATTCTCTACAAACTCATTAGGTGATGCGCCTGTCTCTCCTGTGTAATGACAAACATCGGGATAAATTGCGTACTTACGGGCAGTAGAAATCGCTTCGAATGAATCAAGTAATACAGCTTGCTCTTCAGATACGTTCGGGCGGACTTTTTCAATGTGCCCAAGAGTTCCGAGTAATAAAAAAATAACATGCAAAGCGAAGATGAAATGAATATTGTTTTATCTGATAAGAATAACTTGCTACGAAATGGCTTTTCTACATACCTCCAACTTAGGTAAGCAAGTGCTACTGAAATTGCGCTTAGCGTTAACATCACATCTGCCGAGGGATGCCCTAACAAAGTTATTCTTGCGAACGCAAATAGCGGCTGGTGCCATAAGTACGCTGAATAACTTATCAAACCTATGCCAACGAACACCTTTTTACTTAATAATTTGGCAGCAACCGTCTCTTTGTCTGCATAAAGAATAAGCAGAACAACTCCAAGTACTGGTACTAATGCGTACACGCTAGGAAATGGAGTACTCTCATCGTAGTAAAAGATAGAAAAGGCGATTGCGGCCAAGCCAAGCAATGCTAAAAAATTATTTTTCTTTACTCCATTCTTCTGCACTATAAACGCTGCGATAGAACCAGCAAAAAGCTCCCAGGCACGTGTAGGTGCAAAGTAGAAGTTAGCGTTTGCTTTGTTACGCCAACCCCACTCACTAAGTAACAGGCTGATTACTGCCATTACAACAACCATCCAAAATACGCGGTTCTTACCATATCGCCAAGCTAGAAAAAGAAAGATAGGGAATAACACATAGTACTGCTCTTCAACAGCTAAGCTCCACGTATGTAATAAAGGCTTCTCTTCTGCAGATAAATCGAAGTAACCGCTTTCGCTCCAAAAAAGTATGTTTGATGCAAATAGACTGACTGCGACAAGGCTTTGAGAAAAGTCTTTCCATTGACTTGGTAGCATCCACATCCAAGCAAAAGGAATGCAGACAAACATTACAAAGAACAGAGCTGGTAATATCCTTCGGGCGCGTCTTTCGTAGAAGTTAAGGAGACTAAAACGATCGTTCTGAATATCATCAATTAGGATTGTAGTAATCAGATATCCGCTGATAACAAAGAACACATCAACGCCTACGAAACCGCCACTAAATATTTCAAAGCCAGCGTGAAATAGAATCACTGGAACAACAGCAAGTGCTCGAAGTCCGTTAATTTCAGGGCGATATTTCATGTGAAAATTCCATTAGATGTGCAACTACTTGAAGTTGATTTGATTTGCTTTTAGTTAATGTTTTAAGTTTCTTTATGCCCCCTGGTTTATTAGCTTCTATTCTAATTCACTGTCTTGATTTCAGGCCCCACTATATTTTTACTTCCTATCATAAATTAAACTTTAAAAAACTCTCTATACCAAGCCACAAAGTTATCAATTCCTTTTTGCACAAGTGTACTTGGTTTGTAGTCTAAATTCCTCACCAAATCATCAACATTAGCGTAGGTTGCAGGCACATCACCAGCCTGCAACGGCATCATATTTTTTTGTATTTTTTTACCTAGAGCATTTTCAATCGCTTCAATAAAGTCCATTAGTTTGACAGGGTTGTTATTGCCAATATTATATATTTTATAAGATGATGACGAAGTTGAAGGGTCTGGCTGCTTACCTGACCATTCTGGATTTGGCTGTGCCGGGTTATCAATAATACGTGTCACGCCTTCAACTATATCGTCCACATAAGTAAAGTCTCTCAACATTTCACCATGATTAAATACATCAATAGGCTTGCCTTCTAATGCGGCCTTAGTAAATAGAAACAATGCCATATCTGGTCTACCCCAAGGTCCATATACGGTAAAAAATCGTAATCCGGTCGTCGAAATACCGTATAAATGTGAATATGTATGCGCCATCAATTCATTTGACTTTTTTGTGGCTGCGTAAAGACTCATGGGATGATCAACATTATCAGAAGTTGAAAATGGATAGGACTCATTTAGCCCATACACAGATGAACTTGACGCATAGGAGAGATTTTTAACCCTATTATTACGACAAGACTCAAGTATATTTATAAACCCTATAATATTAGCATCTATATACGCCATTGGATTTTCAATTGAATAACGCACCCCTGCTTGAGCAGCTAAATTACACACTGCATCAAACTGCTCTAACTCAAAAAGCTTATCTAAATTTTCTTTATCTTCAAGCTGTAATTTTATAAAGCGGTAATTCGCTGTTTTCGAAGATTGTGTCAGCTTATTATATTCAATATCTTTTTGATCAATACCTGCATAATCCAAGCGACCATATTTCACATTTGGATCATAATAGTCGTTAATACAATCTAAACCGACAACTTCATCTCCACGTGCAATTAGCTTATTTGCAAGATGGAAACCTATAAATCCTGCGGTACCCGTTATTAATATTTTCATCTCACTCCACCGTGACTGATTTTTCTAAATTTATTGACTAATTGACATCTGGTACGCTAACTAACACCACATGCGAGATCCACCTTTGATGCACTTCAGTGTCTGATACCATGTACAGACTATTTCTTTTTATAAAAGTCGATAAGAGCTATTAAAGGTATGCATAATGACCTTAATCTCCTTTTCCTCAAAACCACCAAACACACATCATTTACTAAGGTCTACCTAACAAACGATAAGGGCTCCTGTCGTATTTATTCTGAGATAACTAACGATAATAACCATTATCGCCACCATCAACTGTCACGTTTAAGCTGCTCTATCTCTTGAATAATTTGCTCGCGTTCAGCCAACTTGCGTTGCAAAAAGTGTTTGGTCAACTGTGCCTTTTCTTCAATCCCTTTGGATGTGAGGAGGTACATATAGCCCCACTTATTCGTGTTGCGCTGAAAATTTCCGGCTTTGACCATGCCTTTATCCACTAATGCCCTAATGCAATAGTTCACCTTACCCACGCTCACGCCCAAGGCTTGCGCTAACTCTCGTTGCGAAATCTGGGGATTGCTTTCGATGTGCTTGAGGATTTTGTAGTGAGTTTCTGTGGGCATGGTCTAGGTTTACTGTTGGCCGACACGCTACCGCCCTACCCGGTTACTTATGGCATTTGCGGTACAGCTCGTCGGCGATTTAGCGTTCAACTTTTGAACACTGTTATTACATTAGCACAAAAAATCGTTATGAATAATTTTTAACGAGCGTTTATGCGCTTTTTTTGATTTGGGTATTGGCTAACGATGTGGGTGTTTGTTGATTTAACAAACGAACTAATACAATGGACCTTTGTTGGCCATCGGTATGGCTGAACACTGCGTTTAAGCCCTTAAATGGGCCTTCTAATATATTGATACTGTCGCCCGCTTGCGGCACATCCGGCGCACTGGCAGCGCTTTCACCCGCTAAACTCATGTGTTCACGTAATTTAATCTGTGCAATCAGGGTTTCGGGCACTTTAATGGGCTCTACGCCAAAACCAACTATTTTACTCACCCCTCGACTGGAGCGGATGCTGGTGTAGGTTAGGCCATTTTGTTCGGCTTGTGCGTTAATAAATAAGTAA
>Ga0209495_1001206_pt1 | contig 18424 bp, 17 predicted proteins | sample EN1Hudsemesocosm_FD_184629 | JGI IMG/M metagenome (GOLD analysis project Ga0209495, IMG submission 184629) | Methane-oxidizing microbial communities from mesocosms in the Hudson Canyon - EN1E Hudson Canyon (SPAdes) (version 2) | ecosystem: Environmental > Aquatic > Marine > Cold seeps | place... | reverse complement strand
ATGGCTGTATGTGGCCATACAAGTTTGTAAAAATTTGAGTGAGAAGTAAGTACTCTAAATGATCACTATAGACCCATAGAAGCCTGTTACTTTGTACTTACAATGCTTTTAATAGGTAATTGTAATTGCATTAAATATCATCTTTCTTAAAAGTCACAGGTATATAAAACACTGATAACCCTGCAATAATACCGATCATTCCTTCATATATAGCATTATTCCACCCAATATACCGCCATAAAATAGAGACAGCTAAACCAATAAATATTGCAAATAGACTCCTGTTTTGACTGGGTTCTTTGCCTAGACATAAGACAATTAACAAAGGGGCAAAAGCACTGGCTAAACTAGACCAGGCCATAATCACCAAACTGAAAACACTTTGACTATTAACTAACGCCCAGATTAAAGCCGCTATTGTGATAAAAACAGTGCCCGCTTTTAGTAAGTGAGTGTTTTCAATTTTATGAGGTAATAAATCATGCGTAAGTGCGGCTGAGCAGCTTAATATTAGCGAGTCAGCTGTGGACATGGTGGCAGCAAAAATACCTGCGAGAATTAAACCGACAAAAGCGGGTGATAATAATTGCATAGCCATTGTAGGCAGCGCTAGTTCAGCATCGAATGTTCCTGTATCTAGTAAATAGATACGAGATAATAAGCCTACCCCCGTTGCCATGCTATAAAAAACCAAATACCAGCTGTAATACCATAATCTCGCTTGACGCATTTTTCTAGCATCGTTTAATGCCATAAAACGAACCATAACATGCGGTTGTCCTATGACGGATAACCCGGCAAACATCCAGCTGATAGCGAATAAAATCCCCCCTGCTAAGCCTGGTAGTGCTAAATCTTTTGGAAACCAATCCATAAAGCCATCAATAGCACTCATTTGGTCGAGCGCACTAGAAACGCCACCTAGTGAGTTAATGGCGGTTACCAGTAATAAGCTCATGGAAAATATCATGACCACAGATTGTGCTGCATCTGTCCATATTGATGCGCGAATACCACCCGCAAAACAATATAGCACTACCATGATGCTACCTAATACAGCACCTGCCCACAGAGGCCAGTCAAATAGGACATGTAGCGCTTTACCGCCCGCTACTAATTGCGCACTGGCATAGGCTAATAAAAAAAATAGTGAAATAAGCGCAATCACTCGCTGTAATATCTTATACCTCTCGCCGTGCCAATGACTCAATATGCCGGCATAACTCCAATGACTCAATATGCCGGCATAACTTACTTGACCTGTCGCTTCTGTTGCAACACGTAAACGTGAGTGCACAAAAGTAGAAGCCAGAAAATCCCCTGCAATCCAACCCAACATTAACCATATTGAAGCAAGACCTGTAGCATAAGTGTAACCAATAATTCCAATAAACATATAGCCGCTGTTATTGGTTGCCACTGCTGACAGACCGACTAAGCCGGGTGAAATAGAGCCGCTGGCTAGATAATAATCTTTTTTGGTGCCCTGGCTTTTAAAGAAAGAGCTAACGCCGATAGCGACAAACAGTGCCATAAAACATAAAAAACTGATAATCAATTGAGTGTTCCTTGAAGAAAATGCTCTGCCTAGGAGCTTGTCCGAGAATAGAAATCGTCGCGAGGGAAAGCCCTTTTGAGGCAGTTTTTTTGTTCATTTGAGGCGAATAGTTGCGCTATTTAACGATAATGAACGGAAAAAATGACCAAAAGGGGTTTTCCGCAGCAGATTTTCTATTTTCGGACAGGCTCCTAGTTACCTGGGTTGAGTTTTGAATAGCAGTGATTGAATTGGTGCTGTTTTTCACTTGCCGCGTAGTTAGTTGCAGTCGTTTTTAGCTGTTTACTGTCTCTCCGGTTAACGCATACGCGCCCTCTGCGTTATGTACTTCTTTACCATTAAGCGGTGGGTTAAAGACGCAAGCCATCTTCATTTCTGTAAAAGCACGTAAAGTATGTTGATCATGCTGATCCAAAATATAAAGTGTACCCGAAGTAATCGGATGCTTTTTTTGATCTGCTAGCGTTTCAACTTCGCCTTCTCCAGATAGGCAATAAACAGATTCCAAATGATTTTGATAGTGCATTTGAAAGTCTGCTCCCGCATAAATTGTGGTTATATGGAAAGAGAATCCCATATTGTCATCTTTTAATAATAAGCGGGTGCTTTCCCAATTTCCATCAGGCGATACGATACGGCGCTGCGTTTGCTCTGCTTCTTTGAGTTGTCTAACAATCATAATATTTTATTGAGCGAATAGTTATTAAGAATTAATACCAAAATAATCTTTTTCTTCTGGAATAGAATCTTCCTTAGCGCAAACTTCTTTTATCGCCTGCTCAATAATATCCAGACCTTTTTTTAAGTTTTCATCACTAATAATGAGTGGACATAGAAACTTAACCACTTGATCATCAGCGCCGCTGGTTTCGATAATCATATTTTGTAGAAAGGCTTTGTGGGTAATTTTTCCTGCTAATTCACTGTTAATACAATTTATTCCCTGAAACATACCGCGTCCACGCGTGCTGAAATTACCTTCTCCATATTGATCAACAATGGTTTCTAGGCGTTTTGATATATAGTTACCTTTACACTTTATTTCCTTAGAAAAAGCATCATCTGACCAATAGGTATCAATAGCGGCTTTCGCGGTAACAAATGCAAAGCTATTGCCTCTAAATGTTCCATTATGCTCACCGGGTTTCCATTGATCTATTTCCGGTCTGATAAGTACCATAGCAAAAGGTAGGCCGTAACCACCCAATGATTTAGATAGTGTCACGATATCGGGATAAAGGCCCGCCTCTTCAAAAGAGAAAAAAGTGCCTGTACGCCCACATCCCGCCTGAATATCATCAACAATCAATAAAACTTCATGTTTTTTACAAGTCGCTTGTAGATTTTTTAACCATTCAAAACTCGCCGCATTAATACCGCCTTCACCCTGAACAGTTTCAACAATAACGGCAGCAGGTAGATCAATACCACTGCTAGAATCAGAGAGCACCTTATCCAAATAAGCAATGGTATCTATTTCTTCACCTAAATAACCATCATAAGGCATGCGACTTACACCATTAAGGCTCACACCTGCCGCACCACGGTGATGCGAGTTACCCGTTGCCGCTAATGCGCCTAAACTCACCCCATGAAAACCATTGGTAAAGGCGATAATATTTTCACGCCCTGTAACATTTCTGGCTAATTTTAGTGCAGCTTCAACTGCATTAGTTCCTGTTGGGCCTGTAAATTGAAGAACATATTCTAAGCCTCTAGGCTTTAATATTTTTTCATTGAAAGTTTCAAGAAACTCACCTTTAGCTTTGGTATGTAAATCTAAGCCATGAGTAATGCCATCGCTATGAATATAGTCGAGTAATTTCTCTTTGAATAAAGGATTATTATGTCCATAATTTAAAGTACCAGCCCCTGCAAGAAAATCTAAATATTGGGTGCCTTCTTCATCATAAAGCAGTTCACCGACGGCTTTATTAAAAATACGTGGAAATGAACGCGCATAAGACTGTACTTCAGATTCAATTTCTTCAAAAATTTTCATATAGACTCTTTCTTTATTAGATTAAGTGGACCAATCTTTACCAACATTTCAGTATCATGAGCATTATCAAGGTGTTTCTCTCGATCAAACATGATTGAGCTATGGAGTTCAGTATTTAACTTACTAGACAGGCCTTTGAATAAGGCCCAAGAGGCCTTATTTGATTCGGTAATAGTCGTTTCAAGATACCTAATATCCTTACAAAAGGGGCGATCAAGTATGTGTTGTACCATGCGTGTTGCAAGTCCTTGACCTCGCGCTTGGGTGCCAACAGCTACCTGCCAAACAAACAAAATATTCGGTCTATCAGGAACAACATAGCCTGATATAAATCCTACCACTTCACCTTGAGAAATAGCGGCTACAGATGTGCTGGAAAAATGACTACATTGCAATAAGTTGCAATATAAGGAATTTGTATCTAAAGGGGGGCATTGGGAAATTAGTTTAAATGCCTTAGATCCGTCTTCTGGTAAAGGTTGACGTAGATTGATAACTAAACTTTTAATAAAAATAACACCAAATTTGTATACACATCTAAGTACTTAATTCTATGGAAAATTTGCCTCAAAGCTAATGTTTCAATAGATTAAATTGAATGAGTAAGATTTAAACCACTATATATAATATATTATTTAGAGAACTAAACATAGCAGCAATTCTCAATTTAGGATTTTTCATATTTCTGGCGCCGGGATGTCTAGCCCTCCTAGCATAAATTCCATTAACTTTTGCCAACTATCAAAGACCATATAACGGGTGAGAGCTCTTAAATCATCAAAAAATGTTTTCCTGCTTGCCAAGCTATTTCGTACTAACGCATAACATTGATCAAACCACTCAAGTACCGTATGAACTAAAAATGCAAGAATATTCAGGCTTGCCAACAATGAGGATAGATGTTTTTTACCATGCCCAAAGTTATGTTTAAAATTGTAGTCTTTTGTTTTTAAAGTGTTATTATTTTCGTTCTCAACTTTCCATCTCGTCCGACCTGCTTCAATAGTCTGTTTGATATTTTTTCTATCCAGCGGGTAATCTGTTGCAAAAGAATTACGGTAAATGACATGGCTCTCTTCATCCGTGATCGTTAACTCGCACCAATTAACCAGCAATGCATCATTCGTATTACGTAAAGGAACCTGATTAACAAATCGGTACTGCTTTCTGAGTTTTTTCTTTCCCGTCCATTCATTGACAATCACGGTCTCAACTTCACCGAGTCGATCGAAATCATCAACCCATTCATAAAGTGTTTTATGTGAGTCGGGTTTGCAAACCAGGATAAATTTAAGCCCGAGTCACTACAAATAACTTATTAACCATAAGCGAATTAGGCCGCTCTCACAGCCACTAATCATAGAATAACAAAATCAATGACTTACGATTTTGTTATTCAAGAGGCGCAGAGTGGATAAAGTTTAACGTAATCCACTCTGTGCTTACGGTTTTTGAAACCATGGTATTTTATTTTTCAAAAATAAAGCTGGCTGTGACGGGGACAGCAGAGCTGATAGAGGGTAGTTTTGCTAATGCTTTTAGTTTTTCAATGCCTTTGATAAGAGAGAACTGGCTCAAATTAAGGATCGTTGGTTTAGTGGTGGAAACCAGTAGTTTGTTTCCTGCAAGCAAAGTTATGCGCATATCCGCATTGATAACCTGTTCCTGGCCGTGAATAGATACATTAAACGCTAGTTTTTTTGAAAATGAATCGCCCACTTTTAACTTGTCGATTTCTTTATTATCAATCTGAGTAGAAACCTTGGCTAGAGGAAATTGAGAGACTTCAAATAAAAACTTTTGCATTCTTTCATTGCGAATGGGGATGTTTGTTTCAACGCTATCCATCTTAACGGATACGGTGACTTCTCCATTATCATTAACACTGCCTTCAAAATTTTTGAAATGATGCACTTCAGCTATTTTAGCTTTTTTCACTGAAATAAAGTTGAGCGTAGATTCAGTGTTTTTTAAAACCCATTCAGCAGAAGCGGTGCTTGCAATACTCGTAAGTAAAAGTGCTAATAAGGTTTTTTTTAAAGCAGTAGATTTCATGTTCAGTCTCCAGGTTATAAATTCCATGTTTGATTATTCTATCCCCTTATAGGCTATAAATAACCTATAAGGGGAGTCATTCTGGTAATTAGTCTATTACAACAGCATTTAGCGGTTGCTTTTAAAGTTATATTGTAACTACTCAGCGAGTTTGGGGCTGAAGGCATAGGGTATTGATTTATAAGGACGCGTAAATACGTCCCTGTAAGCTCTGCTGCAACGTCCTGTTGCAGAAGCCTGATAAACCAACACCCTATACCCACAGAAAAATATACGCTGAGTAGTTACGTTATATTTCACATTAATGCCAGTAATTCTTTAAAAATACCACCATTGGTCGCCAATATTTGTTTAGGGAAAATTCCGTCATTACCTTTGAAGTCAGTTACTGTTCCTCCTGCTTCTTTGGCAATTAAAGCACCTGCGGCGACATCATATAAATTTAATTCCTGTTCCCAAAAAGCATCAACCTGTCCATCAGCAACCAGGCACAAGTCCATTGCCGCTGAGCCAAATCTTCTTTGTCCTGTTGTTTCTTCCGCTATTCGGCAAAAACGTTTTAAGTTGTTTTCTACTAAATAAGAGCGCAAACAGGCAAAACCCGTGGCAATCATGGAATCTGCCAAACTTGTTTCAGTAGACACCGAGATAGCCTTGCCATTTTTAGTGGCTCCCTTTCCTTTAGAGGCAAGGTATAAATCATTCAATGCAGGAGCAAAGACTGAGCCAGCGATAAGGTCTCCATCAATCTCTAAAGCGACACTGATGGACCAAAAATATTGACCTTTAGAAAAAGAATGAGTGCCATCAATAGGGTCAACAATCCAACGATTAATCTGATCATCAGATTGGCCGCTTTCTTCACCCCAAAAGCCATACTCAGGATAAGCTTCAGCGAGTGCTTTTTTTAAATAGACTTCTACTGCAACATCTGCATCGGTCACTAAATCTCTTGGACTTTTTTTAATGACATCAACATTCTCTAAATTATTAAAATGTTGCATTGCAACAGAGCCAGCTTCACGAACAATGTTTTCCAGAACGCTGATGGAAATAGTCATTATTAATCCTTTATGGTTTCTATTAAAAAATCAGACTTATCACGGCCTGTCGAAATTAATGCTTGCATCCATTTTGGTGCTACACCTCGTCCAGTCCATGTTTGCGATTGCTTATCTGGGTTACGATATTTGGGCGCTACTTTTTTCCCTTTGCGAGTGGCTTTATCATTTTCATCATTAATATCAACCGTGACCCCAATTGAAGAAGCTAATTGTTTAATTTGGGCGATAACTTCTTTACGCTTTTGGGATTGCTTTTCTTTCAAAGCATTGGCTGCGTTATCAATAACAGCTTGTAATTCAGTTTCTGAAAGGTTGCTATATTCGCTCATAGTACTCACAACAAAATAAATAAAAATAATTTAAAAGTATAGCATTAGTAATAACTAATGCATAAATAATATTATTCTTTCACTGCTTTAAATTGAATTTCATTCAAAGTTATACCCTGTTCATTTACTAGTCTAACTGCCCAGTCCCCCGTTTTTGAATAAGTGATTAGCTTACTCGTTGCTGCTCTCCAGCGATTACCCAGTATACGTATTTTTCTTTTATATATTAATTTTCCCGCCCTTAACCAGTGATGATATAAGGCTTGGCCTTTCATATTATTTATTTCAGTAAAATAATAAATACCTGCTGCCTTTTGCTTGCTCACTTTAATTTCAGAAACTATATTATCTACAGGTTCTTTGTTATTTAATCCTGTGGTTAATAAAGCTCTTACAATATGGGTATTGGGCGGTATTGTTTTCTTTGTTTTAGATTGTTCGGTAGCTAATTCTATTTTAGTTTGTTGCTCAGGCTTTTTGCTAGTAACGCTTGTTGCTTGTTTGATATTCGATTTAATAACGGCTTTCGGTATTTTACTTTCTAATACTTCCTGTTTAATACTGTTATTAACTTTTTCAGCAATGACCGTTGCCGGTATTTTTTGATTAACTGTTTTAGTTACTTTGGAAGTTGATTTAATATTTTTAGTATCAGCTATTTTTGTGATGGTTTTATGATCAACTGCGGGTTCCGATGGCTGGTCACTAAAATAATAAAAAGGAAATAATATAAATATGACTAGTATAGCAATGGCACCAAGAATGCGGGGGATATGCCATTCGGTCACCATGTCAGGACGAGAATTTGTTTTCTGATCCTGATTTAAACCTTGGTATTTCACTTTAACGACTACTTTATTACTTTCTTCCATCGACGTGCCCATAAATTTATTTAGTTAATTTTACGCTAAATTGGTATATTCAACTACATTGAGGCTATAAACATAAGCAGATCAATGATTTTTTGCTTTAACTATACTCTTCATTTGGTAATATACCATTTTAGCTTGACGATAACGTCTATAACCATTGGAATATTGGAAACTACATGAGCAAGCTGTTAGAACAATTCAGAGAATCATCTGCTCTTTATGGAAGTAATGCTGTTTTCATTGAAGATTTATATGAAAAATACCTAGAAAACCCAGATTCAGTATCAAGCAGTTGGCGAGAGCAATTCAATAATATTCATGATTCCTCCAGTCATGAAATCGCCCACAGTCCAATCGTTAATCGATTTGAAAAACTTGCGACTACAACTCAGGGAAGGCTTGCAAAGCTACAGGGTTTCACCGAAGAAAGTGTTAAAAAACAATCTGCAGTAGCCAGGCTGATAAATTATTATCGAGTACGTGGGCATCAAATTGCTGCTAATAACCCTTTGGGTAAGCAGGGGGAAATCCCCCCAGATCTGGAATTGTCCTATTATGGGTTGGCTGAACCAGATATGGATACCTTGTTTGCTAGTGGCGCTATTTACGGTATTGATAAAATGCCGTTAAAGAAAATTCTAGAGGCCCTGAAAGAAATTTATTGCGGCAGTATAGGGACTGAGTACATGCACATCATTGATTCAGAAACTAAACGCTGGATCAAAAATAAACTGGAAGCGGAAAGGCCTGCAAAATCAACCCATTCAGCAGAAAAAAAAGCCTCTATTTTAAAGTTGCTGACAGCGGCTGAGGGGATAGAAAAATATTTGCACCGAAAATATGTTGGGCAGAAACGTTTTTCGCTAGAAGGTAGTGAGTGTTTAATCCCTGTGTTGGACGAACTGGTTCAAAGTGCAGGTGAAAAACAAGTTAAGGAGATGGTTATCGGCATGGCCCATCGGGGTCGATTAAATGTGCTTATTAATATTTTAGGCAAGAGCCCTGCTAAGCTATTCGGTGAGTTTGAAGGGACCCATACTTCTTCTCCTGGCGCTATTACCGGGGATGTTAAGTATCATATGGGTTTTTCTTCTAACTTAATCACTCCGGGTGGCCCGTTGCATTTAACACTGGCTTTTAACCCATCCCATCTTGAAATTATTAACCCTGTTGTGGAAGGTTCGGTTAAGGCCAGGCAAGACCGGGGCGGTAAAGGTAGTATCAATACAATTGTGCCAATCCTGATTCATGGGGATGCTGCCTTTGCTGGTCAGGGTATTGTGATGGAAACTCTTAATATGTCTGAAACCCGCGCTTTTTCTACAGGGGGTACCATACATATAGTGATCAATAATCAAATCGGTTTTACTACCAGTAATCCTTTTGATGCGCGTTCAACTCAATATTGTACTGATGTTGCAACGATGATTCATGCGCCAGTTTTTCATGTGAATGGTGATGACCCAGAAGCGGTTATGTTTGTTACCCAAATGGCTTTAGAATTTCGCATGAAGTTCAATAAAGACGTGGTTATAGATCTTATTTGTTACCGTCGTTTAGGCCATAATGAAGCAGATGAGCCCGCTGCGACACAGCCGATGATGTATAAAAAAATTCGTAGCCTACCATCAGTACGTGAATTGTATGCACAAAAATTGATTTCAGAGGGGGTGATTTCAATCAGTACGTGAATTGTATGCACAAAAATTGATTTCAGAGGGGGTGATTTCAGAGCAAGTTGCTGTGCAGATGGAAAAAGATTACCAACAATTATTAGATGAAGGTAACCCTGTTTCTCGTCCTACGCTGAGTAATTCAACCTACTCTTATTCTGAACAATGGAAGGAATATTACAATCAAGAATGGGATGCCCCCGTAGATACCTCTGTTTCTATGGAAGAAATTCGTTTATGTAATGACAAGTTACTTAAACTACCAGCAGAGTTTGAGTTGCATTCCCGTGTTGCAAAAATAATGGAAAATCGAGCGAAAATGTCAGCGGGTGCTTTACCCTTAGACTGGGGTTTTGCTGAAAACCTGGCTTATGCTACATTGCTTATAGAAGGCAGAGATATCAGACTGGTTGGTCAGGATGTGGGGCGAGGTACTTTTTCTCACCGCCATATTGCAGTACATAATCAACTCAATGGCGATACCTATTTTCCAGTACAGCACCTGGCTGAAAATCAGGGGCGGGCACAAATTTTTGATTCCCTGTTATCAGAAGCAGGGGTTTTAGGTTTTGAATTCGGCTACAGTTCTACTGAGCCAGAAAAGCTGGTGATCTGGGAAGCGCAATTTGGTGATTTTGCCAATGGTGCACAAGTCGTTATTGACCAGTTTATCAGTTCAGCAGAATCTAAATGGGGACGATTAAGTGGTTTGGTTATGTTGCTTCCGCATGGGTTTGAAGGGCAGGGGCCAGAACATTCATCCGCTAGATTAGAGCGTTATCTACAGCTTTGTGCTGATCATAATATACAAGTTTGTATTCCTACTACACCGGCACAAATTTTTCATTTGCTCAGGCGGCAGTTAATTAGACCTTATCGCAAACCCTTAGTGGTGATGAGTCCTAAAAGTTTATTAAGACATAAATTGGCTGTTTCAACACTGGAAGATCTGACGGACGGGGGATTTCTTCCCATTATTTCGGAACAGGATGATATTAACCCCAAGCAAGTTACACGTTTGGTTATGTGCTCGGGAAAAGTCTATTATGATCTGTTAGAAGGGCGTAGAAATGATGAACTTGAGCATGTTGCTATCATTCGTATTGAACAGCTATATCCCTTTCCTAATGATTTATTTAAACTAGAGATTGAAAAATACCCTAATGTAGAACATATTATTTGGTGTCAGGAAGAGCCAAAAAATCAGGGGGCATGGTATCAGTCCAAGCATCATTTTTATAATAATATAGATAAGGAAATTACTATTTTTTATGCTGGAAGAGCTGCTGCGGCAGCCCCTGCAGTCGGAAATCATATCGTCCATATTGAACAACAAAACGCGGTCATTAAAGCTGCACTTTATGACGCCAACGAAGGAAATTTAACATGAGTTTAGAAATTCTGGTTCCTAGTCTGCCTGAATCCGTTTCTGATGCAACACTTGCAAGCTGGCATAAAAAACCAGGTGAGTTTGTTAATAAAGATGATAATCTGGTTGATCTGGAAACTGACAAGATAGTACTTGAAGTCCCTGCGCCAGAGTCGGGTGTTCTGACTGAAATTCTTCAACAGGATGGTGCAACCGTGGTGGCGGGGGATGTTCTGGCCTTACTGGAGGTGAAACAACAGGATGATACTGTCGCTCAGGCTGCTGGAACTGAGCATGTAGAGGCTGAAGAGTTGCCTTTAAGCCCAGCTGTAAGACGTATCTTGCAAGAGAATAATATTGATCCGCAAGATTTGCACGGTTCTGGAAAAAAAGGCAGGCTGACCAAAACTGATGTGCTGGAATACATTGACGAACAGAAGGCTCAACAGCAGCCGGTCGTTAAAACAACCGAGCCTGAAAAGGTAAAAGTCATAGAGCCGGAAAAACCAGTTTCTTCAAGTTTTCGCCCGGAACAGCGCGTTCCTATGACGCGTCTGCGTGCAAAAGTCGCTGAGCGCTTGTTGCAGGCCCAACAAAATGCTGCGATGTTAACGACTTTTAATGAAGTTAACATGCAAAGTGTTATCAACCTAAGAAACCAATATAAAGAGCGTTTTCAACTAAAACATGATATCAAGCTGGGCTTTATGTCATTCTTTATCAAGGCTTCTATTGAAGCCTTGAAGAAATATCCGGCCGTTAATGCCTCAATTGATGATAAAGATATTATCTATCATGGTTACTATGATATGGGGATTGCTGTTTCAACAGAACGAGGTCTTATCGTCCCCGTTATTAGAGATGCCGATCAACTGGATTTTGCAGGTATAGAAAAAAGTATTTTTGATTATGGCTCTAAAGCCAGAGATGGCTCCTTAAGTTATGAAGATTTAACGGGGGGGACTTTTACTATTACCAATGGCGGTATCTTTGGTTCCATGCTTTCCACGCCAATTTTAAATCCTCCGCAATGTGCCATTTTAGGGATGCATTCTATTAAAGAGCGTGCAGTCGTGGAAAATGGCGAAATTGTTATTCGTCCTATCATGTATTTAGCGTTATCTTATGATCATCGCCTGGTAGATGGTAAAGAAGCGGTGCAATTTTTAATGACTATTAAAGAGTGTCTGGAATCTCCTGCACATCTTTTACTTAATATATAAGGTTTTATTATGGCTACAGCTACAACAGAATATGATGTCATTGTTATTGGTGCTGGGCCGGCAGGTTATGTAGCTGCAATTCGTTGCGCTCAATTGGGCTTTAAAACCGCCTGTATTGATGACTGGAGTAATGTAAATGGCCAGTCCAGTCCAGGCGGAACCTTTGTTAATGCAGGCTGTATATCTTCAATGGCCTTGTTAGAATCATCAAAAATATATCATCTATTAAATAATAATATTGCTGAGCATGGCATTACGGTTGATAATTTAAAGATAGATTTGGCTCAGATGATTGAGCGCAAAGATTCCATTGTTAATGCCTTAAGTCATCATATTACGACTTTATTTAATCATAATGAAATTGATTGCATACATGGTCGGGGTCGATTGTTAGCGGCTGAAAAGGTCGAAGTGATTGAAAAAGGCACAGATAAAAAATTATTATTAAGCGCTGAATATATCATTTTGGCAACAGGATCACATCCTTCCGTTTTACCTTGTGCATTGGTTGATCATGAATCAATAATTGATTCAACACAGGCATTAAATTTAACCGAAGTTCCCAAAAGATTGGGTATCATTGGTGCAGGGATTATTGGTCTTGAGCTTGCCGGAATATGGAATCGATTAGGGTCAGATGTTATTTTATTAGAAGCGCAAGATGCTTTTTTAACCTCGACTGACAAGCAAATATCGGATGAAGCCTTTAAAATATTTACCGAACAAGGACTTGATTTACGCCTAGGGGCTAGGGTTATTTCTGCTAAAAAAAGTGCTAAAAAAGTGGTGCTTGAATATCAGGATAATGAAGGGAATCACATCCTTCATCTGGATAAACTAATTGTCGCTTCAGGAAGAGAGCCCAATACCGATAAGCTGTCTGCTGCTGAAGCAGATTTGCTGTTAGATGAGAATGGTTTTGTCCATGTTGATGAAAACTGTTGTACCACGCTTCCTGGCGTTTATGCGATTGGTGATTTAACGGCTTTAGGGCCAATGCTGGCGCATAAAGGTTTGGAAGAAGGGATCTTTGTCGCTGAGAAGATTGCTGAGAGAAATAGCCCAATCAATTATGACATCATTCCTAGTGTTGTTTATACTTCGCCAGAAATAGCCTGGGTAGGGCAATCGGAACAAGCTTTAAAAGCCAGAGGTGAAAATTATAAAATAGGTATTTTTCCTTTTACAGCCTCTGCTCGTGCTCTGGCATCAGGAAAAACAGAAGGCTTGGTTAAAATCATTACCCATGCTGAAACCGATGTTATTCTGGGTGTACATATTATTGGTGATCAAGCCTCGGAGTTGATTGCTGAAGCCGTATTAGCGATGGAATTTTCCGCCAGTGCAGAAGATTTAGCCAGAACGATCCATGCCCATCCTTCAATTTCAGAAGCTTTACATGAAGCGGCTTTAGCCTTGGATAATAGAGCCTTACATCTTCCGCCCGATTATTAAGAAATGTGCATGAAATAAAATCGACAACTTTGGGGCGCAGACCTTTAGGCTGCTTTTAAATGGCAGGCTGAATACCTGTGCCCCGAATAATTGCTTAAGTTATTCTGCACGTTCTTAAGTGGCTAGGGTGGGCAGTGCCCACCCTACATAGGAATGCTGCTATTTAGCCCAGGTATCACGCAATGTCACTGTTCTGTTAAAGACCAGTTTTTCAGCTGAGCTATCAACCGAATCTACACAGAAGTAACCCGTGCGTTCAAATTGAAAACGAGCACCTGAAGCCGCTTCGGCTAAACTTGCTTCCACTTTACAGTTTGAAAGTATTTCAAGTGAATCCGGGTTAATTGCATCTAGAAAGTTTTCTTCAGAAGCTGGGTTAGCTACATTGAATAAACGGTCATATAAGCGTAGTTCTGCTGAATGAGAATGTTGTTCAGAAACCCAGTGGATAACCCCTTTCACTTTTCTGCCTTCAGGTTTTTTGCCTAAGGTATCTGGATCATAACTACAGCGTAGTTCAATAATATTCCCTGCATCATCTTTAATAATCTCATTGCATTTAATCACATAAGAGCTGCGTAAACGTACTTCGCCCCCTTCAATTAGGCGCTTGAATTTAGGTGGAGGCACTTCTGCAAAGTCATCTTGTTCAATCAGAATTACTTTTGAAAAAGGAATTTTCCTGTTGCCTAATTCGGGTTTTTGCGGGTGATTGCTAACCTCTAATATTTCTTCCTGATCATCTGGGTAATTTTCTAGTACCACGCGTAAAGGCTTTAAAACAGCCATTGCTCTAGGGGCATTGTCATTTAAATCTTCACGGATACAGTTTTCCAGTACAGCCATTTCTATCCATGAGTCTTTCTTGGTAATACCAATGCGTTCACAGAAATCACGAATTGCAGTCGCTGTATAGCCTGCTCTGCGCATGCCGGCAATAGTTGGCATGCGAGGGTCATCCCAGCCATTAACGTGTTTTTCGTTAACCAGTTGCGCCAGTTTACGTTTACTAACAATGGTATATTCAAGCTGTAGACGAGCAAACTCAATTTGCTGAGGATGGCTTGGGGTTTGTAGTTTATCCAAAACCCAGTCGTACAAAGGTCGATGTGCTTCAAATTCTAAGGTACATAGAGAATGGGTAATCCCTTCTATAGCATCAGATAAGCAATGGGTGAAATCATACATCGGGTATAAACACCAATCATGCCCTGTACGTTGGTGATGTACACGTCTTATACGATAAAGAGTGGGGTCTCGCAAGCTGATAATGGGTGAAGCCATATCAATTTTGGCACGTAATATATACTGGCCATCGGCATATTCACCGTTACGCATCGCTTCAAATAAAGTCAGGTTCTCTTCTATAGAGCGATCTCTGTCAGGGCTTTCTTTACCGGCTTCAGTTAAGGTGCCTCTGTACTCACGAATTTGTTCGGCATTTAAGCTGTCAACATAGGCGTGACCATCTTTTATTAGTTGAACAGCGTAATTGTATAGTTGTTCAAAATAATCAGAAGAATGTCGTTTTTCAGCCCATTCAAAGCCTAACCAATGAACATCGCGTTCAATAGACTCCATAAACTCAATACTTTCTTTTTCTGGGTTGGTGTCATCAAAGCGCAAATTACAATCGCCATTGTATTCAGCGGCCATACCAAAATTCAAACAGATTGATTTGGCATGCCCGATATGTAAATAGCCGTTAGGTTCTGGAGGGAAACGTGTGGTGACCTTGCCATTGTTTTTATTATCACTGATATCTTTAGTAATAATGTGACGAATAAAATTAGATGAAGTTGGGTTATCTGTTGAGCTCATTGATATATTTGAGTATTACGAAATAAGAAAAGTTATTAACGGTGACTACATTATGGCGTTTTGGCTGTTATGTAGTTGAATTATCAATAGAGCCTATTTTTTTGCTAGAAAAATAGATCACAATAGATAAATATAAACGGCTATTCTACTGCAAATAAGGTATTCCGCAAAGCACAAGCGAACGCTTATAAGGGAGGTTGCTTAGAACCTGTAAGATTAATTTCTACGGTGCTGTTGATAGATAATTCGCCAGCATTGTTATGTAGGGCATTTTGTCCAAAATACACCTGTTTATTCCACTTGCGTAGACGGTTAAGCGTGGTTAATGGTTCTTTGCTGGTTTCAGCTGTTTCCGTATCTATAGTAGGCACTGAGCACCGGGAGCAGGGTTTTGGTAGTCTAAAACCAATGTTATTAATCGTTATTTCACGCCAGCTGTCTTCCGCATAGCTTTCACATTGAGAAATAACCAGGTTGGGACGGAACCGTTGCATGGGTAATTGCAGACCCATCGCTTGATTTAATGAGTTTAATGAAGCATCTGAGGTGATAAGGAAAGGAAAACCATCTGAAAAATTAACTTTATCAGTGGCAGATGCATAGTCAGGATCTACAGAACGAATCACTTCATCGGGTTGATAAACCAGTTTGCATTCCATTTCTAAAAAATCACTCAGCCATTGGTCGGCCTTTTTAGAGAGGGTCCTGGATAAACATTGATCGCTCCAGATGCTACTGATTATTTCACTGCCGCTGCTTGGAAATAACGCTAGTGAAATACTACCAGACCTTGCAGTGCTTAAAATAAGCTCAGTTTCTGTTAATTCGGTTTTTATCAGTACCATTTTTGGCACACGACGCTGACTTAAAAACTGATTGTTACTGTCAATCAACATCCATTTTCTATCGTGTAACAAGCCTTTTTCATTTACTGGCCACGAAGTGACTCGTATACCAGCAAGTGATTTGACTGGATAAATATAAATATCAGTTAAAACGGGTAACACTTATTGACCGCCAAGTAGCCGTCCCACTTCATTTGATGTAAGAGAGCTGCTTTGAGCCTCTTGGGCTAGCACTGGATCATTGGCTGCATCTGTTGCAAATTGGTCCGCAGCGTCTTGAGCCTCACCTTCATTCTCTATAGTCGTTTCAGTGGGTGTTTCAGTCGTAGATGATGCTTTTTGTGCCTCAGTAGAAATATTGACCGTTGAATCAGTATTCAGCTCCGTTTCCTGAGCTTGCACTTCTTGCTCATTGACTGGAGGAGGTGTAGATGCAGTTTGTGAGGTTGTTGGGGGCGCAACGGTTTGTGTATTAATTTCCATGATAAATCCTTATGGTTGAACTGCTAAGATTTTAAATGTAATTAAAAGTTCATTTGAATATGAAATCATCTTGCGATGACAGTAAATAATCGCCTAATTCATTATTATATTTGTTAAATTTGATGCCGTATACGTTGTTTTTTTTGTGAACAATGATGGCAGGAATAACAAATTTTTTATTGTCTTTAAATTTTATAATAACGGATATTTTTTTTCTTAAGCCAATATCTCGCTGGCATTCAACAGCGAGACCTTTACTACTAATATCTAGTAATTTGGCCTCTAATTTTTTTTTAATGCAGAATAAATTTATTATGCCAAGCCAAATAGAAATGTCAGAGGTAATGTAACGCACAGCAGTACGCTGGTTACATGATTCTTTTGCACTTAACTCAAGGTTGAAGAATCCGTCATCATCATTGTCAATTTCGTTGTCTTGGCTGCTCATTATCTATAAGGCGCTAACATTTATTAAGCTAAGTATTGATCTTTTATGCAGAAAATTCAATTAATTTCTTTAGATGTTGAGTAATAACGGTAAAAAAACCTAATCAGAGCCCTGTATTTGTTATTTGTTGATAGCTAATAAAGGCACTGTAGGCGGCAATGCCACTCAAAATAAGAAAAATAGCACCACTTATTTTATGTAGTAACGCCATGGGGAATTTTTGTAACACGGTTCTTCCTGCCAATACACCCAGTGCTGAAGTAAATGCCAGGGCAATGGTAGCACCTAACCAAACTGCGATAGGGAGTGTGCTACTACTTAGCGCAACAACGGCTAATTGTGTTTTATCACCAAATTCGGCCACCGTAATTAATAAAAAAGTGGTGAAGAACAGGCTGTGACTACTCTTTTCAATTATTTCTTCATCATCTTCGGGCTCTTCTGTTCGCAGCGATTGAATACCAAAAATAGCAAATAATAAGGCAACAGAGGCTGAAACAATATAGCTGGGAATCCAATTGGCAATGGCTACACCAAACAGAACGGCAAGTGAATTTAAAAAGGCAAAGGCCAGTATTGCACCAAAAAGCACGGGGGTTGCCCGATGTCTTGCTGCCAATGTCATGCAAACTAATTGACTTTTATCACCAATTTCTGCCGCTGCAATCAGTATAAAGCTAGTACTTGCTGTAGCAGATAAGTTGCTTAAATTAATATGAGATAAATAGAGTAGAGTATCTTGAAGATATTGTAAGAAGTAATCCATTTTTGTCGTTGTGTTTACGACTTAATAAGAGCTTAAGTCCGTATTAGATGTATTGTGACGATTAAAAAATTTAAGAGTTAAGGACGTGCATAAAATAACTTAAACAATTATTCGGGGCGCAGGTCTTCAGCCTGCATTTTTAAAAGCAGCCTAAAGGTCTGCGCCCCAAAGTTGTTGGTTTTATTTTATGTGCATCCCTAAGTGATTAAGTTATCTAGCGTCATCATGATAATAAAGCCTATCATCAATGAAAAGGTCGCGTAGCGAGAGCGTCCTTTGGAGTGGGTTTCCGGAATGATTTCTTCACTGATTACAAACAACATGGCACCTGCTGCAAAGCCCATGGCAATCGGTAAAACAGATGAGAATACAGTTACCATGGTAATGCCAAGTAATCCACCGATAGGTTCAACCAGCCCGGTTAATGTCGCAATGCCTACGGCTTTCCATTTGTTATAACC
>Ga0209495_1001204_pt1 | contig 18442 bp, 15 predicted proteins | sample EN1Hudsemesocosm_FD_184629 | JGI IMG/M metagenome (GOLD analysis project Ga0209495, IMG submission 184629) | Methane-oxidizing microbial communities from mesocosms in the Hudson Canyon - EN1E Hudson Canyon (SPAdes) (version 2) | ecosystem: Environmental > Aquatic > Marine > Cold seeps | place... | reverse complement strand
CACTGTAGCACCCAGCGGGAGAATCTCTGGAGCATCATTGGTAATCGTTAAATTACTATCTACGTTATCGGTAGCCACTGCACTTGCGATCCAAGCAACAACTGCTTCATCAGTCACAGCCGTTCCACTAGCATCAGTAGCCGCAATCGTTCCATCAGCAGGAGCGGTAATAACCGGAGCTGTCTGATCAGTTACGTTAACTGTTGCAGAGGCAGACCCAATATTGCCTGCAGCATCAGTAGCGCTAAAGATAACCGTTGTTTCACCAAGAGGGAATACAGCCAAACCGTCATTAGTGACTGTTGACGATTCATCCACATTATCTGTAGCCGAAGCACCGGACAAGAATGCGGCTATAGCCGCATCGGTGGCCGCCGTTCCATCAGCATCGGTTGCGGCTACGGTAATTGAAGCTGGCGCAGTAATGACCGGCGCGGTCTGATCCGCCACTGACAACACTGCAGTTGCAGAACCAGTAAGACCAGACGAGTCAGCAGTGCTAAAGGTCACCGTTGTGGGCCCTATGGGGAAAACATCTGGTGCATTATTAGTGATAGTTAAATTCGTATCTACATTATCTGTTGCTGTGGCGGCATCCAAGAAAGCGGCAATAGATGTATCAGTTTTTGCCGTGCCGTTTGCGTCTGTAGCTGCAACAGTAGTAGCCGCCGGTGCCGTTACTACCGGCGCTGTTTGATCTTCCACAGTCACTGTGGCCGAGTTTGAACCCACATTGCCAAGAGAATCTACCGCGGTGAAGGTCACTGTTGTAGAGCCAATCAGGAAGATGTCTGGAGCATCGTTAGTTACCGAAACATTACCATCAGTCGCGTCGCTTGCAGTAGCACCCAGTAAAAACGCAGAGATTGCTGCATCGCTTGCGGATGTTCCATTGGCATCTGTCGCTGCCACGCTAATATCAGCAGGGACACTAACAGAAGGACCCGTGGTGTCTTTGTTCACAGACGCAGTTACTGTACTCGTCTCTAACGAGGTTGAACCCACAGCCGAGATCGCAATACTTCCATCAGCAAGAGCACTGGCATCGACAGAGGTCGTCCAAGCACTATTAGTACAATCTGCTGCTTCAGCAGTTGCAGTCGCTGACCCTGCAGTTAAAGTGACGACAACAGAAACTCCAGTTGAATTACAGGTTCCAGAAACATCATAGGCGGCCTGGTTTGCAGTGGTAATAACGGCAGGCGTAGCGACCGTGATTGCCATTGCTTCTGCTCGTGAAAGACTAACAGAATAAGTTGTAGTCCCAGTTCCATCTTCAGCAAGCACCACAATATCTGCCGAATTACTACCAACAGAGAGGTCAAACGTGTTGTTAGTCACTGCATCACCATTTGCAGTGTAACTATTAATCGTTGCGTAGCTATCAGTCAATACTGGAATAACAGAAGCTGACGTTACTGGGTAAGCAACGGTTGCAGAGTAATCTGTCGTTGCTGAATCAAATGCAGGGGATAGAGTAATATCCGTATCCGTACCATTTAAAGTGTAGGACGCTGTCAAGCTCGAGAGCGTAGACACCGTGCCTGGAATTTTATTGATACTTACAGATTCGCCGGAAAAATCAAAACCCGCAGCTTTCGAAGAATATGTGAAATTAAGCGTACTGCCATTGAAACCGCTTATTGCAGTCAATGGAACTGTGTAGAGAGTAACCGGCAGAGTTTCGCCGTCAGGCCAGTCGCCTCCGAAATCAAACCAAGTTGTAAGAAGATATTTATCAGTGGAAGAGTCATTATCATCGTTAGCTGTATCGTCTTTAATTTGATTACCTGACGCACCTTCATCCAAAAGGTCTGCAATATCACCCACTGATACGACAGAACTATCATAGTGTAACCGGAGCCCTAGACCAGTGGTTGCTGCATCTGCACCATCTGCATCAGTTGCGGTGTAAGCAACCGTTAAATCGGTGGATTGGCCAGCAGAAATCTCACCAACCGAAAGACTTCCAGTCACAGTTTGGACCTGCGCGGCCGCGTAACCAGCCGAAAACATTAAAATCAATAACAGCGCAGCTGTCTTGATGAAGCCACCGTTTCTTAACTTGAACATAAGTCGAACCCCTTCCGATACCCTTTTTCTCTTCCATCTCTGTTACTAGAGAACTCAGTCTTTGACTTTAACGCATAAATGAGTAAATTTCACGTGGAATTTTGCTTGTTTCCTCAGTAAAAAGTCCACTGGTACAATCTGATAGTTAGACTTCTTTGTTTAAAAATTTAATTATTTGATTTTTTCTAGCGCAATGGGCGTTAAACGCTCTACAAAACGGCTGTAGGCCACCTCTGACGGATGTAATCCGTCAGATGCGACTAAACTTGGATCCTCTAATCCCTCTCTTGTTATGTCAGTAATATAGGCATATGAAAGTTCATTATCTACAGCATAATTCTCTGCAAAACTATTATATGCATCTATCTCAGCACTTATATTTTGGGGGTTTCTATTTTGACCAAAAGGCGTATAAGCGTAATCAGGAATGGAAACAATTATCAATTTACTCTTATCGCCCCCAACAAAGGAGATCGCAGACGTCACTAGCTCAATGAACTCTGTTTCGTAAACGCTAAAGAGCTTACCTTGGAACTGATTATTGACTCCAATTAAGAGAGTCACTAGATCATAGTCATTTGAGAGGTCCTCAGAAACAATTGCATTCTTTAAGTTAGTGGTGGTCCAACCCGTTCTAGCTATCACATCTAAAGTGATCTCATCCTGCTCTGTGTGCTCTGCTACGAGGCTACTTTTTAATTGTTCAGGGAAACTGCAGGTGTCACAGACGCTTTCACCAATAGTGTAACTATCACCGAGTGACAGAATATCAATGCTTACAGATTCTTGATAACTTCTCCTTGCACCTTCTTCTCGAGCAGTTTGAATCTGAATATCGGTGATATCGTAACCTTGAGCGTGCATTAAGCATTGCTCACAATCATGGCGGAGATTTAAAACATGGCCAAGCTCATGAGCGATAGTGCGGGCGAGCGACCCTCGAACGAAATTTTGCTGAGCTTCGATCAGGAGGGTTTTTTCTGGGATACCTCCGTCGTTATGCTTATTAGACCAAGATCCAACGACCGAGTGCCATCCAAACGAACTCATCGCGTTACCCTGGGAAGTATTACCAATAAACGGGAAGATATAAATATGGAACAAGTTATGGTCGAGCTCTTCATCTGAGCTTAGGTTATCAGACTGCATTAAGTTGTATAGGCGGGGTAATCTCTCAGGGTCAGATCTACCCTCCTCATCTCTTTGAGAGTCAACGATGTACTGAATATCATCCTGATAACCGTCATAAGTATTTATCGGCTCTTGAATAATATTTTCTATCGACCATCTAATGCCAGCCAGCTGCCAGATATCGTTAACCTCAGGCATTAGGGTCTCAGAGATATCGTCCCCAGAAACCCATGGTGGCATCGCGTTACCAGATCCATGAATCCACGGGTCGTCCTGCATGACATGGACTCTTAGATTCAAGTCTATTGCAGATAAAAATCTGGCTCTGAGTGAAACATCTGCATTCACAGTTAACGCTCTCGGGTTTTCCCGACTACCATCAGACCACTGAGTAAACATAAAGCCATCATCAGGGGTTGCTGCCACCTCTAAGAGAGTGCCGTTTTGATATTCACCTCCTGATGTATCGACCGACCCACCTTCCTCGGATGTAATAGACACGGTGTAGGCAGGCGGAGCTACTGGCTCTGCATCTGGCTTTTCTCCTCCACCGCCTCCACAGGCGTTAAGCGCAAGAACACAGACCCAAAACACGATTTTCTTCATAAAATGCCGCCATCATAATTATCGTTATTTAGTGAAATATACTGAAAGAAATCTGTAATGGATTTGTACTAGCATTTGTCTTAGGAAAGGCAACCTAATATTTAAAAAAAGCGCTGATATTGGTGGCATTTGACGGAATATGTCCTGAGTTTTCACTCTTAAAAAATAGCAACCTCGAAGACCCGGGGCTGCCATTTTTTGTATCTCACTGTTAGTCTTTTCTTAAGACTGATCTGCACCCTTCAAAGCATACCAACCGATGTAAACGTAGCAGAGCATTGGGACGATGAAGCTTAATTGAATGCCAATACTGTCAGCCGTAACGCCTTGAACAACGGGAATCAATGCACCCCCAACAATGCCCTGACAAACCAGCCCGGAGCCCTTACTTGTCATCGCCCCTAAACCCTTAACTGCGAGGGTAAAAATAGTTGGAAACATAATCGAATTAAAGAAGCCAACTGCCAGGATAGACCACATAGCTACATCACCAGTGGTGTTCATACTGACAACAATCATCAAAATGGCTATGACCGCATTTGCGGCAAGATACTTAGTCGATGCAATATAGTTCATTAACAAGGCACCAACTAGACGGCCGATCATAGCTGCTCCCCAGTAGTAACCAACCATCTCTCCCGCCTCAGCTATCTCCATTCCCGCTATAGAGCTCTCTGCGAAGTAGTTAACCAAAAAACTCCCGATGGATACTTCACCACCAACATACATAAAGATAGCGAGCGCACCAAGCACGAGTGAACGATGATTCCAGACACTATCGCCTGCAACATCTTCGCTTGTTTCCACGTGAGCTAACTTGGGTAATTTAATCCCTCTAAAGAGAAGCGCTGCCACAACAAGAACAGCGGCAATCATCAAGTAAGGCATCTGTACTGCTGATGCATCAGCAGCCACAACACCTAAAATCAACATTGCCCCTACGAAAGGACCAACGGTAGTGCCTAGCGAATTTGCTGCCTGGGCCAAATTCAGCCGGCTCGCTGCCGTCTTCTCTGGACCTAAGGCGGTAACATAAGGATTAGCAGCCACCTGCAGAATCGTTATCCCACTAGCTAACACAAAAAAAGCGAAAAGAAACAATGAATACACGTGAAGATCTGCGGACGGATAGAAAAGAACACAACCTGCTGCAGTAGTGAGCAAACCAATCACGATTCCCATTTGAAATCCGACCTTATCGATGAGTCTTCCCGCAAATGGAGATACAATAAAATAAGCACCGAAGAAGCAAAATTGTACCAACATCGCTTGGGTATAATTAAGATCAAACGACTCTTTTAAAAAAGGAATCAGAATATCGTTAAGGACCGTGATAAAACCCCAGAAAAAAAACAAGCAAGTCATTGCTAAAAACGCAAAAGTTTGTGTTTCTTTTGGTTGACCACCAGTTGCTATTCCTGCAGAACTATCTGTATTTGAGCTCGACATCTTTAACTCCCTCAAGTGTGCATTGCATTGTAATTTTTGTAAGTGATCGAGGATATGCTGACGCAATCGTGACCGCAACAGATATATACAAGTTGAATTCCATTTGACCGCAACATAGTATTACTTGGTCGAATTTAAACCAAAATAAAGGTGTATTGGTCTATTTAAAATGCTGAGACTTTTTTTGACGAAGTGACAGCGCTATTTGTTCGCAAGTTCAACAACTAGGTTCAGTGTTGTGTTGACATTACACATAAGAAACCTTAGCTTGTGATCAAGTTATGTCGAGGCTTTGGCTTCAAAAAAGCCTAAAAACCAGATCGACATAAATTCAATTTAAAAAGGAGTTTTACAATGGTATCTAATGCGTTTCAAGCATGCGTAGACATTTTAGTATCTCCCATGGAAGGCTTTGACTCTGTTAAGGGCAAAAAACATTGGGCTTGGTGTCCCTTTATCTTAGTTTCTGCTTGTTCCGCGGGTATGTTTTTGTACTATTTTTCAGTAGTCGATTTCGATTGGCTGGTCGATCAAATACTTAGTCAAGGCGACATGAGCGATGCGGAGATCGAGGCGTCTGCGCAGTTCATGAGTAAAACCAGCATGACTTGGTCAACAACCCTTGGTGCCGTCATTGGTCTTGTTGTTATTAATGCCGTTATGGCGATTTATTTTAATTTGGTGACGAAAGTTATTCAGCCTAATGAACTTTCATTTACTGGGTGGTACGGCTTCAGTTGGTGGATCAGCACTCCGCTTATCGCGTCATCCTTGCTCGGAATTCTAGTCATCCTATTCTCTAGTGGGGGTATGATTGCGATGGAGGACCTCGCACCAGCGGGATTCGGCTTTGTGGTCAACAAATCAAGTGATTGGTTTGGTTTGTGGAACAGTATTACTGTATTTTCTTTATGGTCTATTTACTTATGCTCTGTTGGACTAAAGTCATGGTTGGGGATTAATACTAATCGCGCTTTTTACGTGGCTGTAGCACCCTCAGTGGCTATATATGGTGTTTGGTCGCTCTTCATAGTCTTGTAAAATTAAAGATTGAATCCAAAGCACTGATTCAGTGCGTCTAAAATTCGAGCGACATTCGACAATAAACTTGGGAGAAGTACTACTATCATGAAGAAAAAACTCATCGTAGCTGGTGTTATTTTAGCATTGATAGCGCTAGCCTACTTTAAACAGGCAGGGAGCAGTGCTTCAGTATCAGTCAATATTGAAGAGGCAAAAATTGAGGACATTAAAAGTTCGATATTGGCGTCAGGAACCCTAATTTACAAAGAGCAAATCGAACTAAGGTCTGAAGTCATCGGTCAGGTCAGTGAAATGTTAGTCGAGGAAGGTAACTCTGTAACAAAAGATCAGGTTTTAATGAGGTTAGATCCTCGAACCTTTAATGCAGATGTGGAACAGCAACGAGCTTATGTTCGCCTCCAAACTATCGCCATCGAAAGGCAAAAACAAGAGCTAAAGAATATTTCGTCCAAATGGAGCCGAAATAAAAATCTTTACCAGCGCGAAATGATCGGACAGGATGCTTTTGAACTGGTTGATAACCAATATGCATTAGCTAAAATTGATCTGCGGTCGCGTCAAGAGTCCTTAACACAGGCGCAAGCCTCACTTGATAAGGCGCTTGAACGCCTTGAGAAGACGGTTTTTCGTTCTCCAATTACCGGCATAGCTACCTCCGTAGATATCAAGTTGGGTGAGACAGCTATTAGTGGCACAACCAATATTGCTGGATCGAATCTGATTACCGTTGCCGATCCTGCATCGATACTCGTTGAAGTATTAGTGGACGAAGCTGACATAGCTAATATTAAGATCGATCAAAATGCGGATGTTTTTGCTGTTGCCTACCCTGATCAAGCTCTAAAAGGTAAGGTTCAGAGTATTGCAACTTCAGCCAAACGCTCTAGCTATCGGCAGGGCCTGAGTTTTACCGTAAAGATTCTTTTAGACACAGCATCAGATATAGACATTCGCCCAGGCATGAGTTGCCGTGCTGAGATATTTACTGAAATAAAGGGCGATACTATCGCTGTTCCCATCGAGGCCGTCGTATTTGAAGACATTGAACAAGAAGCATCAAACACAGAAACTGATCAGGATAACAGTTCGGTATCGATTAGTGTCACCAGTGCAACAGAGGTTACTAGCCATGTCTTTGTGTTAATTGATGGTAAATCAGCTAAGCGTGAAGTGGAATTGGGAATTTCCAACGATAGGTTGCAAGAGATAATATCTGGCCTAGAAGTGGGCGACAAGGTGATTACTGGACCAGCCAGAGTCCTAAGTAAGCTTGAGGACGGTCAATCTGTAGATGAAATTGAAGATAAGGTCAGTTAAGTGTCAAAAGAAACAATCATTCAGTTAAGGGATCTATCTAAGCGCTACATAATGGGTACAGAGGAATTCTACGCCCTGGAAGGTATTGACCTTGATATCCACTTGAATGACTACATGGCCATTGTAGGATCTTCTGGATCAGGTAAATCCACGCTTATGAACCTGTTAGGATGCTTAGATAATGCATCCAGAGGGGAGTACAAACTCAAGGGCACTGATATTGCAAGCTTAGATGAAACTCATCTAGCAAATATTCGAAACCAGGAAATTGGATTTATCTTTCAAAATTTTAACTTATTGCCCAGATCGTCTGCACTACAAAATGTAATGCAGCCTCTCATCTACAGAGGGATCCCTCTGAAAGAGAGAAAACAACGCGCCGAACGAGCCCTAACAACCGTTGGATTGCAAGACCGCATGTTGCATTTACCTAATCAGCTATCCGGCGGACAACGGCAACGTGTCGCTATCGCTAGGGCTCTAGTCACCGATCCAGCTATTTTATTGGCTGATGAGCCTACCGGTAACTTAGACTCAGCAACGACAGTTGAGATAATGGCACTTTTTGATCAACTCCATCATCAGGGGCAAACCCTTATTGTGGTTACTCATGAGCAGGACATCGCTGACCACTGTCATCGAGTCATCACTCTCAAAGATGGGCACTTGGTGTCCGACAAGTCTAATAAATCTTTGCGCAAGAAAAGTGCTCAGGATTCAGCAAATGTCTAATTTAAAGTTCAAGTTAACAGAGGGTGTTCGGTCTGCTGCACACTCTATATTTGCCCATGGTTTCCGCAGCTTTTTAACCACTTTGGGCATTATTATTGGTGTCGCGTCCGTTATTGCTGTGGTCTCTGTTGTTCAGGGATTTAGTGCAAATATCACGCAACAATTTGATGGGATGGGCACTAATGTTATCAACATAGATTCATACACACCAAGAAAAGAACGATTGCAGGGAGTGCGCGCAAAGCTTACTTATGATGACTATCTCGAAATTAAACACAAAGTTCCCGGCGTTAGTCACGTAACCCCCACAGTTAGAATGTGGGGTTCTAATGCGATAATTACTTACCAAGGGGAATCATCTAGCTCAATGATAGTAGGCACCGCCTCCACCTATCAAAAGCTAAATACTGTGTATCCTGCTGACGGTCGATTTTTCAATCGTAGTGATGACAATAGCAGACGCAGAGTAGCTGTACTGGGTCCTTCTGTGATTTCAAAAATAGATATCAAAGGAGATCCAATTGGTCAGCACATTGGCGTTTCTGGTGAATGGTTCAAAATTATAGGTGTAGCTGAAAAACGTGGTAAGTTGTTTGGTTTTGACCAAGACGATTTTATTCTACTGCCATTTAGTACTACGCGCGCCCTTCTTGGCGGCGCAGAAGAACCTAACATTACTATTAGCCTTCAAGTGGACGAGTCATCTCAACTAGAACAAGTTAAGCAACACATTAAGAACCTACTTCGTAGGAGCCATAAGTTAGGTAAAGATGCGGCTGATGACTTTGAAATAGCAACGGCTGATCAAATGCTGGATACGTTTGATGCTATCGTTGGAAGTACAACTTTAGTGTTGGGCGGTATTGTAGGTATCTCTCTTTTGGTTGGGGGGATTGGCATAATGAATATTATGTTGGTGTCAGTTACTGAACGTACTAGAGAAATCGGCATCCAAAAAGCATTAGGCGCGACGCGCTTTGATATTTTGTTACAGTTTTTAATCGAGGCTGTTTTTTTATGCCTATTGGGTGGCTTGATAGGGCTTTTATTAGGGTTTGGAGCAGGGTCGTTAATTAGTAACTTAACTGGTCTACCGTCAGCAACAGTGCCTGGGTGGGCTATCTTTTTATCATTCGGCTTCAGTGCTGGCATTGGGTTAATCTTTGGAATTATTCCTGCAGCCAAAGCGGCAAACCTAGACCCTATTGACGCCTTGAGATATGAGTAAATTGGATCGAAATCGCCAAAGCTAAATAATTTATTCGTATAATAAACTTCTATGATTTAATCTAGTAAATCACCTTGGTGAACTCGTTGTGTGGAGTATGTAATTGTCACTTATAGAAGCAATAATATTAGGTATAGTTCAAGGGCTAACCGAGTTCTTACCCGTCAGTAGTAGCGGCCATCTAGAGCTCGGCAAGGCGTTACTAGGAGATACTAGCATACCCCAAGAAAGCATGATGTTTACTGTTGTTGTGCATTTCGCAACCGCTCTTGCAACACTCGTGGTATTTCGAGCGGAGGTGGCTCGAATTGCTATGGGTCTGTTTAAGAGGAAAAACAATGATGAATTTCAGTTCTCACTGAAGATTCTTATTAGCATGATACCCGCGGCCGCAGTGGGTGTCCTTTTTGCAAATGAAATCGAAGTGCTATTCGACCGTCAAATAGTCTTGGTGGGTGTCATGCTTTGGGTAACTGGCATACTTTTAATCATTGCGGACAAAGCCAAAAATACGACTACAGGTGTTTCATTAAGGCACTCAATTATTATTGGTGTTGCCCAGGCAATTGCTATATTACCCGGGATCTCACGGTCAGGCGCTACGATTTCAACGTCTGTCATACTAGGTATTGATCGCAGCAAGGCAGCCAGTTTTTCATTCCTGATGGTGGTTCCTCTTATTCTGGGGAAGATAGTCAAAGACCTTATGGATGGTGGATTACAGATTAGCACTGATCAGGTTAGTATTTTATGGGCTGGATTCTTAGCTGCCTTTATTACTGGTCTCTTTGCTTGCCAATGGATGATAAAACTTGTTCGTAAGGCCCAGTTAAGATACTTTTCCTATTACTGCTTCATTGTGGGCACAATTGCGATTGGCTACCAACAATTTTAATTCCCTATTGCAACCCTAAGAGCTTATGGGATTGTAAACTCAGACTCCATCTAGGGTGAGTTAAACAGTACTCTATCGTTGCCTTAACATGTTCATTTTCATCTTCATCGAACATCGGTTGTAGGAAAAAATGCTCGAAATTCAAATGAACAAAATCTGAGGGCTGATGACCTACTTGGGGATAAACCAATTTAATTTCATCTCCCTCCTCCACAACTACAGTAGATCCTGATTTAGGACTGACACAAACCCAGTCTACACCTTCGGGTACTGGTAATGTCCCATTCGTCTCAATAGCTACCTCTGCGCCTTCGTTATGAAAAGCTTCTATTAGATCTTGATCCAGCTGTAACAAGGGCTCTCCCCCAGTGCAAATAACATAGGGGTGAATAACATCTGTAATGCTGTCAGGCCAATAGCTCACAACCGCTTTGGCTAGGTCCACAGCATTCTTAAAGCTACCTCCACCATCTCCATCTGTGCCCACGAAATCAGTATCACAGAACTGGCAAACAGCATCAGCCCGATGTTTCTCGTGTCCACTCCATAGATTGCAGCCAGTAAAACGACAAAATATAGCCGGCCTTCCTGCATGCGCGCCTTCACCCTGTAACGAGTAGAAAATTTCTTTTACTGCATATGCCATTAGATTAAACCGTTATATGATTTCGCTTTAAACTTGATCTTGGGTGTTGGAGTATCAAGCAATCTTGATCATTCAAGTTGACCCAACAGAATCGCTGGCTATTCTACCTCAGGGTGGAGAGAAAGTAGATATTGTGATCGCCTCAGCTTGTGTTACCTTTAAAAATTGCCCATGATAGATACATGAATATAGTAATGCGTCAAATTTTGAAATTTGGCCTAGAAAAAGCTGCTCAGAGAAACGTAAAGGATTACCCCCAAGTAGCCTGCTTTTCTCATGACATTATATCGCGCAAAATAATGATCGACGGTATTTTTGAACGTAACGAACTAATAGCTCTAAAGTCCTTTTTGATGTCCGAACCTAACTCTCGGGAAATCTGTTTAGATATTGGAGGCAATATAGGTAATCATGCCGTCTTTTTTTCCGGCCTTTTTGAACAAGTCATCAGCTTTGAACCCAACCATAAAACCTTCCAGTTATTGGCAATTAACGCTGAACTTGCAGACAATATTACTGCAGTTAATCTTGGGCTTAGTGACCAAACCGACATGTTGCCAGCAAAAGTAAATGATTTGAACTTAGGCGATGCGCAAATAACAGATCCTTCAGAAGCAAATACTGAGTTTTCTGTCATGGCTTTAGATGAATACTTGCAAAACAAAGCACCACGACCTATCAGCTTTATTAAGATGGATGTAGAAGGTTATGAACTAAAAGCTCTTCAAGGGGCAACTGAAACTCTGCAAAAACATCAACCGATGTTAGTTTTAGAATTTCATGTCAAAAAAGACAAGACCAAAACTGACGCTATACTGTCCTTTTTAGCCGCTCAAGGCTACGGCTATGCTCATATTTTCAAACCAAAGTTCTTATCCCGCTCTAAACCAAAATTCGTAAAAGTTCCACTTTCAGGACTTGAAAACTATCCTACAAAAAACCACAAAATGGTAATTTTCACGTTTGACTAACTGGCACTGATAGTCAGTGAAATACTTGCGACTAAACGTCCGAACATAGCTTGTGCCTGTTTCTCCCCTCTCTCTACCAAATACTCACTAATAGATAAAACTAAAATGAATTGGGTGCTTCTTATTTTTAACTAAGTTTACCCATATGATTCGCGTTTTATTGGAGACAATAGGTTCCATGTACTTTATTTTGTGAGCGACTATGCAAAAATATGAATTCGTATAGATTATTACAAAAAAATGTCTATCATTACTCGCTCGCTAAACTGAAAAAGCAAGGAGCTATCGGGGTGTTAGATCAATTAATGGAAAAACATAACATTAGCCAAAGTGAACTTGGGAGAGTCACAGGTGTTCCTCAGGCAACTATAAGTCGTTACATAAACGGCACAACCAAATCACTCAAATTTCATAGCCTAAAGGCCTTAGCAGAGTACTTTCAGGTGCCGATGGAAGATATCGTCTTGAGAAGAGATGATGTTTAAAATAGAGTCATACACTGATTGGTTTAGCAGGAGCGGCTTGTAAAAAGGGTCCATCCACACAAATACGCTGACCATCTGGAGCAGCACATGCTCCACAGATCCCCACACCACACTTAGTAAGGTAATCAATCGCGCTAAAGATTTGATCATCTCTGCAGAACTCCCTCTGAACGGCAGCAGCAGCATGTACCATAGGAGATGGTCCACAGTTATAAAAAACCAGCATATCTAACTCGGACCGTTCCATCCCTTTCAAACGATCTCGGAGTAACTCAGTTACAACACCCTTAAAGCCTTGACTGCCATCATCAGTCGCAACATGCACCTGAGCTATTTTCTGGCACTCTTCAAGGTAATAAAGTCGCTCTGCTGTGCGAGCCCCTGTAAAAACCTCGGCGTTGCCAAAATCTCTGGCAAGTTGATAAACCGCTGCTAGACCAGTACCTCCGGCAACAGCCATAATTTTTGCATCTTCAGGTGGAGCTACAGGAATCCCATGAGGGCCTCGTACGTATACTTCCGAACCGACGGGTAAGTCCATTAGTTCATGAGTAAATATACCAACATCGATTACAGCCAACTGAAAAGGATCATCTGAAAGAGCGGAAAAGGGTTTTTCTCCCAAGCCTGGTATCCAAAGGAAAATAAACTCGCCCGCCTGAATATTAATTTTTCTGTCGAAAGTCAGAACGCAAATGTCTTCGCATACACGCTTATTTTCAACTAAAACAACAGGCTCAAAATCCATGTCAATATCGTAGCGAATATGTCCTTCTGCCTTGTTACTAGCAAAACAAATATCAGATTCAAGTTGATTGAAATAACTACCTATGTCGTCTGTCGTCATCCCAGTTAGTGCGGAGCCCACTCCCACAATAGTGGAGCCAGCATCTATGAATTCCCTTACGTCTGCTGCACTACTAACACCCCCGCAACCAATGATAGGCACATCCGTAACGGCAGCAATTTCACGAATGCATTTCAGGGCGATCGGCAAAACACCTTTACCTGACATGCCACCAGCGCCATTAGTTAGCACTGGCTGGCCATGAGACGAAGTATAACCCGGACCAACAGTATTTATAGCGCAGAGGGCATCAGCTCCTCCGGCCACGGCAGCAAGAGCAATCTCTCCAATATTAGCGGTATTTGGCGTCAATTTGGGGATCACAGGGATATCAACCACCGCCTTTACCGCAGCAGTCACCTCTCGAACCATATCGGGATCCTGCCCCATAGCCATCCCGTAACCCTTGGCGTGAGGGCATGAAAGATTAAGCTCCAAGCCATTGGCAACTGGTGCCATAATTTTTGCCACTTCTACAAACTCTTTAACATTGCCACCAAAGATCGACACTAATAAAAACCGGTCCTCTGGAATACTGAGATTGGACATTGATTCCGCAGCCGCTTCAGCGCCCGGATTTGTTAAGCCTACTGCATTGACGAAACAGCCTGGAGCATATTGGCTATAAACCGGTTCGCGATTTCCTGCACGAGGAGTGGGCCCAACACTTTTGGTTGTTATAACCCCAACTTGCGGCATCTGATCAAATATCGCCTGAATAATTGAAGTCGCAGTGGTAACAATTCCTGAAGGAATCGTAAATGGGCCCGATAGGGTCTTTCCAAGAAATTCTGTTTTCAATATGGCTCGCCAAAAGCTTGTTAATTTGATGAGTGGATTGCGGGACATTATACCGATTCTGTAGAATTAATCTGCCAAGAATTTAGCTTAGTAACTACTTTAATCGGGGCTATATAATCAGAAAATGACCCTAAACTGTTATTGCCACTACTCTGCCCAAAAAATAAAATTCCGTTTATGTAGATTAGCCCACAATTTGCATTACAAACTGAATAATCGATCAAAAATATATTACACTGACATTTAGAGGGTGGTTAGTGAGATTCAATCTCTGCATCGCTCTTCTTAATAAACTCTAATCTTTGTAGGACTACAATAATCATGAAACTAAACTCTACCCTAGATTCAATAGCCAAACCCTTTTCTGGATTAGCACCCTGGATATTGCGCCTCTCGCTTGGTGTTGCATTTTTTCTACATGGTTACGGCAAGTTCCCACTACCACCTGAAAAGATGGTTAAGTGGTTCGGAAGTATAGGTATTCCAGCGCCGGAGTTGGTCAGTAGTATGGTTGCTATCGGAGAGGTTTCCGCAGGCATTGGCATTATCATCGGAGGACTACTAGGTAGCTCTCTCGGACACCTAGTTACCAGAATCGCAGGGGGCGCTGTGGTAGTTATTATGGGAGGAGCCTTCTTTATTGCACATTCCGACTGGTTTATTACTGCAAAGTTATTTACCAGTGAGCAAATTTTCCTTTTTGCACTTGGTATCTATTTCGCGATCAAGGGAAACGACTAAGGACCAATATAATCAAGGTCGTATGAAACCTAATCGCCCCAGAAGTTCTTTTACTACTGGGGCGTGCCATAATAACATCTATAATTTGAGTTTAGAGACGATTGGAGTTCACTATTGCGTCGTTTAAGGTCTACTCTAAAACTAATACTTTGGAACTAATAACTGATGCGCATCCCTCCTTTTTTATACAGCCTCTATGAGAGATTCCTCCGCGGTCAGCTGAATTCAACCAAACGTCCATTGCATGTAGGTCTAATTGTCGATGGCAATCGACGTTTTGCTCTGGCAAATGGTCTGGCAACTCGAAAAGCCGGCCATATGGCTGGTTCTGACCGACTCCAAGACTTTTTAAGATGGTGTCTAGAACTCAACATTAAGATCGTAACTCTCTATGGTTTTTCTACCGAAAACTACAAAAGAAGTAGTGAAGAAGTTGAAGAATTGATGAGTATTATTCTCAATAAATTCCGCACTCTTCAGACTGATCCTCTTATCGCTGATGAGAACGTAAGAATAAAAGTTATTGGTAGACGGGATGGCTTCTCTCAAGAGATGCAAGATGAAATTATCAAAGTAGAAACTATGACTAAGGAACATGATAGCTTCCAACTTAATATCGCAATTGGCTATGGCGGCCGTGCTGAAATAGTCGATGCCGTGAAGCAAATTGGGAGACAAATTAAAGCCGGTAAAATAGAAATAGATTCCATCGATGAGGATATGCTATCCAACCATCTTTATACAGAAGGAATGCCCGACCCTGACCTTATAATTCGCACGTCGGGAGAGGAGCGTTTATCAGGGTTCTTACTATGGCAAAGTGCCTATTCAGAGCTTTATTTTACCGAGGTTTTCTGGCCTGCATTCCGTAAAATTGACTTTTGGCGAGCTATTCGTGTGTGGCAACAACGTCATAGGCGCTTTGGCAAGTAGCATTAGCATATAAATCTCTAGGATTGGCCATAGTTATAGTAATCCGCAATCGCTAATCCAGCGGCAACACTAGTGAATGGATCATGCTCTACTACCTTCCCTAAAAATTGATTCTCCAAAATATCTTTCACTGCTGGGATTAAGGACGAGCCCCCTGTTCTAAGAACCAAGTCAATATCATCAGTGCACAAATTATTGCTCCCTAGTATCAAGCTAATCGCCTGCTCTAACTCAAACAATAAATCAGAGATCATCACCTCAAACTCCCAGCGCTCCAGCTCAATCTCTATGTCTAACTCAGGGATATCTAATACTGCTGTTTCTTGAGTAGAGAGTTGAGCTTTAAATAACTTGATCGCTTCGAAAACTTGATAGCTATAGTTTTGCTTAATAAGATCATAAAGACGTCTAAACTTGGCTGCAGCTGGATCGGTCTGCGTCATACGTTGCATCACGGGGGCTGTATATTTATTCTGATTAAGCATATAGCTAACAGGCCAGTTAATCAGCAAGTCTTCAAAATCTCCAAATGGGAATAAAGTATCGACTTTTAGACCATCAACTACCCTACTCCATCGCTCTCCCTTCCCAAGAAGCGGAAATATAAGTTCTCTAAAGATGGTCTGGTCAATTCGGTCACCCCCCAGCGCGATACCATGAGTAGCATCTACATTAAAATGACTGCCACTGCGCTTGAGAATACAAAAGTCAAGAGTGCCTCCTCCAAAGTCCACAGTAAGAATGCGCTGATCTCCATCACCTGGATGGTTGTATAGATAACTGATTGCCGCTGCTGTTGGTTCAGGGCAGAACTTCTGCCCTTCGACTCCGGCGTGACCATAAGCCTCACTGAGGCGATCCATAGCTATATTATTGCGTTGTATCTCATTACCTTCGAAATTGACAGGATGTCCTATACAAGCGTGATTAATCCTATCTTTAGGTAGATTACTAAGACTCGACTGAAGAGCCTTACGAATACCCACTAAAATCGGAGTTACTAAAGCAACCAATCTAAAGGGTCGGTTAAAAATCAATGTCCGATCACTGTTTTTATGGCCCAGTAGTCGTTTGGTCCCTCTAAATAATCGCCCTGGTAAGCCAGCATCATTAAATGCTTGTCCATATACTTTACTTGTATCCCCTTCACCTGCAGGACCATCGTTACTGCCTGCGCTGGTGCGCTCCTCTCCTAATAATTCAGCACTCAATTCAACAGTTCGTCCACGATTGCCGCTAATATAGTCATCTATAGCCTGCTGTCCAATAGTGGTAACAAAGTCTTGATCCAAATAATTGGCAGAAGGCATTATGGCAACATCGCTTCCAAGTTCGATCAAGCTGACTTTTTCTCCATCAAAAGTCGCTGCAGCGCTATTGCTGGTACCAAAATCAATGCCTATGCCGATAGACGATTTTTCCTGTGAAATGATTTGCTCCTTAGGGACTTTACTGACGACTAAAAGAGCATTATTTTAGCGGAAATCAATAAACAAAAAACCAAAAGGTTGAGCCTTTAGCCACAAAATACAAAAGCTCGATAAAAGATACACTGTATAAGCAAAAAACAACCACTTAAACTATCAGCACAGCTAAATCAGAGGTCCGAAAATTGCTCTATTTAATTGATCACAGTGAAATCGACTCAAATTTGTTCTGAGCTCGATTTTTGACAACCTCATCAGCTCTAAAAACCTGTCCATTCATCGCGATATAAACACCTACTGAAATTGCTTGAATCGCCCCGATGGCACAGCCGATATTAAAAACCGCGTCATTTTCAGTGAACGCTGCCGGCTGCAAAGCTCCGGTCAGAACAATTTTTTTGTCTCGAATATTTTCCAACCATGCTGCTGTTTCAACCATTCCGTCAGTTCCATGAGTGATCAAAATATGTTCCGCATCAGAACCCTCAACTGCTTCTTGTATAACTTTTCGATCAGCATCAGTCATGTCCAGACTATCAACCCGCATGAGCTGATGCACAAAGACTTCAAAAGCCACATTAATCCGCTTTAGCAAGTCTCCTATCACCGGATTTCCCACTTGAAATTCGCTGGCCGCATCAAAGTACACTTTATCGATTGTTCCACCGGTGGTAAAAATCACTAACTGCTTCATATCTATTCTCTTTCAGGGATAATATTTTACATCTTAAGGTCAGTGCTGATCACATACTCGTTTTAGCATAATAATCAGCGTATAGTGTAAAACAAAGCCGTTGGCTTTCTCCAGTTTGTAGCGCTGATCCAAATAATACTTGGGACCGTATACCTGAGAGATGGAGGAGCCTTAGATTATGTTGGGTGACAAAATTAAATCTAGCGACGATAAAGAAGAAAGTATTGTTCGACCGACTGTTGTAAACGCTGAAAAACGTACAGATCAATGGTCGTTGATGCTTGTATCAGTAGGGGAAAATCAAGACCGGAAAGCCTTTGAGAAATTGTTCGCTCATTTCGCGCCTCTTCTCAAGAGTTTCGCGGAAGCCAGTCGCCATGAGGGATGGTTTCCGGGTTTGAGTGAAGATTTGGTGCAAGAGG